>Ga0210377_10000151_pt1 | contig 65367 bp, 87 predicted proteins | sample PLM4_65_b1redo_FD_155480 | JGI IMG/M metagenome (GOLD analysis project Ga0210377, IMG submission 155480) | Groundwater sediment microbial communities from an aquifer in East River, Colorado, USA - PLM4_65_b1 redo | ecosystem: Environmental > Terrestrial > Soil > Riparian zone | place: USA: East...
CTTGTCATCTCAAGACAGTTTCCACTCTGGCCTCCAGCGACAGAAGCAATCGTGCATTGATACACATTCCACCCTGTTGTATCACTGTCAAATCCCCCATTCGTCACCAGCTCCACACCGCTCAACAGTGGATACGTCGCGGGTGCTGCGCCGGTGATCACCCCATGATTTCCACCTGACAGAACTTCCTTGACAGAGACATCATCGATATCGGCAGTCAAATCTCCACTGGCTCCAATGCCAATGGTATTATCTCCGGCAGACGCGGTGAAGCCGAACTCGATATGACCATTGCCCCAGAGCTGATTATTCAAAATGTAACTATTGCCACCATCTATGCTGACACGAAATGAACCACTCACATAATTCGAAACTGTCAACGACACCAGGTATCTCTTCCCACTCGTATAAGAAACACTTCGAAATACGTCATGCCCGGCGGCCATAACCGCGCGCGCCTTGCCATCAGATATTGTCCACTCGGCCTCTACCGTCCAGCCCGTGGCGGAAGAGAAGTCTCCGTTCGTAACCAACTCGGGTCCATATATCGTCGGGCTCTGGTCCCAGATCTTCTGAGTGTTGGCGCCATAGCGCCAGAATGGAAGATAGAGAACGCAACCATCGAGTGCCGTGGGCACCCATTCACGGTGATATTGGAGAGCATCCATTTTGACCTCCTTACGGCTGGACGGTATCCGGGATGAATTCCATGTCGATCGTCACCGTCCCACCGCCAGCGCCGGGATCCCCGCTCGGTTGGGCAGTTACATATTCTCCGTAATGAATCGGGATATTGACCGGAATGGCGAAACCCGAGGCCCCGGAGGCTTCGGCGAGGGCGGCCGACTGATATTTCAGTATCCCGTTGCGGTCGTATAGACGGACCGTCGTAGTCACAGCGTTGGTAAAATCCGGGGTGACGACCTTCACAAGACAGATCGTCCCCTGGTAGATGCCCTTGTTCGGGGAAATCTTGGTCGTCGATGACCCACCTACCTCGGCGGCAGCTCCATTAGGCAGTACGATAGATACCGTTGGAATTTCCTGAGACATGGCTTTCTCCTTTCACATTGCGACATGACCTTCGACGCGCGGTTTCGATGCCGCTCCGCCACGGGCGTTGACTGTTTGAAAATCTGTTCCCTGGGTGGGTTCCCCGGCCGCGTTAAGGTTAGCCGGTTTCGCCAATGGTGCAGCCCCAGGACCGGAAAGCGCCTGGTCTCCGGTCTGTGCCAGGGCCGCAAAACTGAACTCTGGGATGACAGCTTCCGGATCCATTTCGTGTGTCCTGATTACCTCTCTCAACAACTTCTTGCGTCCATCCAACCCCATGATCTGCGCGTCGATTGGGTTCGCGGTGATCGAAAGAAGCTCGGTCATTCTGGAAGCTTGCTGTTCTTTGGCGATGAGTGATGAAGAACCCTTTGCCACGATCCGAACGTCTCCGATAAGCCCCGCCATTTCTTTGCGCTCGATGTTCCACCAGAATTGTCTCTGAAGGGTGTCCTCGATGACTTTTTTGTCGAGATTCTTGATGAGGAGCTTGATCCCTCTCGCGGCTTGTGTCATCAACATCGAGAGACCGGAAGCTGTGTTTCCTGCGCCGCCGACTTGTGGATCTCCGTGGGCGTAGGCCGGGACCCCAGAATGCTCGTCGGCAAGCTTCAGATAGAAATTGAATACCTGAATAAGCTGTTGGGCAACGAGGGGGGGAGTGTAGAATTCAATTGCTTTCCCGCCGTTCATCATCTCGTCATTTGAGACAAACCAGCGTTTCCAGGGGACCAGGTCCGCTTTCTCTCCGGAGGCCAAACGGTCGGAGTTGATTTCAACCTGGGGACCGCTCGCCATGCCGACGTTATAAAGAAGCGCTCTCGCGCAGGCATTACAGGAAGTCTGGGTATCGTCGATCACTTCAGGAAGGCCCTTCCCCCAGAAGGATCCCGGGCGTTCGATGAAAGAGAGCTTGCAATAGGGCTTACAGCCCCTGGGGTCTTTGTTGAGAGATGCCTTGATGATGTGTGTACCGATCTTTAGGATGTTGACGTTGTAATAGAGGTCCTTATCTGGAGCCTTCTCTTTCCATTTCATTGACCCATCGCTGTCAAATTCGTGAAGGAGTTTCGCCTTGATCGTGCCCCAATATTCGAGACAATCAACCTCCTCCCATTCATTAATTGAGTCGGGATTCAGACCCTGAGCGCTGGCCTTTTCCGTATCGTTTAACGTCCAGTCCCGCAGTTTTCCCCCATCGCATTCACGGAGGACTGCGCGTAGCTCCGACTCAATAAATCCCGGTAGCCCGATCATTGATTGAATGTCTTGGGGTGTGTAGGGTAATCGGTCGAAGAGATAGCCGGAGTTGATCCCAGTGGACCCTGGGCCCGGGTAGATGTTTAGAAAACCCCTGGCCTCATACTGACAGATATTCTCCGAGACCGTAGTTACGCTCATTATCCCTTTGTCGTTTGTCTTGACCCTCCGGAGATAATCCCTCCTGAGCATCGGACCCTTAATGATGCCCGTGTGAACGATCACGTCGGGAATGAAATCATCGACGGCATCGTACCAGCCACCTTCCGTAAGCTGATCATTCATCTTTTCTTTCATCTCTTTGGTCTTCTCTTTGGCCTTTTCGAGAATCAGATACTTTATCTTCTTCTGAAACTCCGGAACTTTTGCCTGCAACGATCCGATGATCTGTTCGGCATCGATCGGCTGCCCCGTCTGAACGGATTGCGACACCATGAAACTCATAGCCTCACTGTAAAATCTTGCTGTGATCTGTTCCTGGAGGCCTGCCGGGAGTTCCGGAACCGGAGTGGGTTCGATGTCCCATGGGATATTGTTGGGCTGGAAGAGGATGTCCTTTACCCATGCTTCGCAGCTTCGCGTTTTGGATTCGGTCACACCCATGAAGATTTCTGGAGCCCCAATCGCCTTGATCGCAGACAGCTTGTCAGGCTCGTATTCGTTGTCGCGGGCTCTCATGTTCTTCAGCATCTGACGTTCAAATGGGATTTTCTCCTTTTTGGCAGCTTCCCATGCCTTATCGAGAAACGCCGAAAGTGACGATACTGCAGGCGACTGGGCGGGTGGGACCGCTGCATTGGCGGAGGTCTTCTTATCTTCCTCAATAAGTTGGGTGTTGGACTTTACGATTAAGAGACCCATGGTTTTCTCCTTATGTCCAACCGGCGATAGAGGCTGGCGCGCTGTCCACCTGAGACGTTTGTCTCTTTGTGAAGAAGTTGCCTGTTCTCCCGGTAGCCTTCATGGCAGCATATTGTAAGGCGTCATGCGGGTGTGAGGCATCATTCTTTTCAGGCCGATCTTGGAATCGATCCTGTCCTGTGACCTGGATCCTCTTCATCCGGTACTCCCCAAGAAATCCCTTATGAAGCAACTTACAGCGGGGGTTGAGCTGCAAGGCTCCCTTGTTCCCCTCGATCCTCTGGACGAGAAGACCATCGACGGCCCCGTATCTGGGATCCCAGGCGTTGGACCAGGCGGCATCGCCATGCTGGCCGAAAGCGTCTTTGATCTCCATGAAGGCGTTGCGCTCGTCGGAGTTATAGGATTTTCTAACTCCAGATGGATCGCCGGTGATGATGAGAGGGATTCCGTAATACTTGGCGTTGATATATGGCTTGATCACGTCCTTGAGAAAACGGCGGCTTCCCATTCCCTTCCCAAGAAATTCATCGTAGATGTGAAACCTACTGTTCGGATGTATTTGGGCCATGACACAGGCTGGATGGCTGTCGAAGTCAAATCCCAGAATGAGGGGGTAAGACCTTTTGGGATCTTCATCCTTTTCGGCAAGGTGAAAGGTATCTGACCAATTCGGGTAAACCGGGCGCCCATCGCGAACGTAGCCGTATTTCCCATCGACATAGACGGTGATCCATGCCGGGTCTTTCCCATGCATGAGCCGGGAATAATAACCTGGATCCAGATTCGGGAGGTTTTCAGCTTCGGCGGATCTGCCGGACGGCTGTTTATAAATTGCGGTCAACGGGACGCCCTCAGCCTCAGTCTTGTTGCAGTTCGGGCAGAACTGCGGGAGGGCCCAATTCTTGGCTTCCATCCGGATCATCGTCACGGGACCGCCGTCTTTGTTCACGCAAACAGGGCAGGCCCTGGGTTTATCTTCTTCGAAAAGTTCATAGAACCAGTGATCGGTGTCGCATGGGTTCGTTTCCCCAAAGATGCCCTTCCACGTACATCCCCCATCCTGCCTTGCAGGGAATCGACCGACACGGCCCTGCATGGTATCCCAGATTATCCTGGGGATTTCACGGACCTCGTTAAACCATGCCCCGGTAAGTTCCAGGGAGAGGAGGTTTGCAACGTCATCGGGTTTGTCGAGCGGGCGGAAGAGGATTTCTGCTTCGACCGGAGACCCATCGGGGGCCTTCAGTTTGTTGAGGATAAAGTTTCTGGGGGTCTTTTCGTAGGTTCCAAATTGGGCCATCCAATAGAGGAAGGTCCGGAGGGTCGTATCGTCGAGTTCCCTGTTCGTGTTCCGAATGACTGCCCACCGCGATCGCCTAACGCCGTCTCTGCCGGGCATCTGTTGGGCAGCCCTCCTGGGGATCTCCATGACCGCACCAGAGGACTTCCCGGACCCAAAAGGCCCCATGAGCCCACGGATTTGGGTATTGTCCAAAGCAAAACGCCCAATCGTGGGAATGTGGGTATAGTCATATTTGACGGCATATCCGGGACGGACATGACCTGAAGCACGTGGACGCGGCATGTCTACTCCTTTTTGGGCTGGAGGCTCTTCTGGTACTCGTCAAACCCGCCAGGAGTATCGTTCTTGTAAGCTCTCGCGCGCGCGCCGCTTCTGTCGATCGGTGGGGGAGGTGGTTCGAGCGAGGTTCCCTCCTCGACTCTCTTCTTCGAACCCTTCATCGCCTTGACGGCGACGCTGATAGGCCATGGGAGTTTGTTTGCGATGTCGTTGGGGTCAGCCATTGTGGTTCCTCCTTTTATGAGAATTCTATCCCTGAACAAGTTCCACAGGTGCTGTCCCCTTCCGCAACCCGGGCCGTGAATATCTTAACGGTCTTTACTTCTTAAATCCAGTGCTTATTTTCTGGTACAGGGTCTCCCATGCCATTCTAATGTTTCCCCTTGCGATGGCAGGAATCATGGCCTTTGTGGGTCATGGTCGATTTCCCCGACTTCCTTTCCCACTTATCAGATCCCGGGATCCCTTTGTTCACAGATTTGTAGAAGACCTCCTCGCCCTTATCCTCGCCGTAACGGCCCCTCATGTCTTTCATCGCTTCTTTTCCGGATTTTGTGAGCGGCATGGACTTTCTCCTTTTGTGTCAATTTCCTGTGTGCTTCCATGAGTTCCATCCTGACGATTTGTATCCCATCATTTACCCCGATCAAATATCCCCTGTGCTGCGAGCCAAAGAGGACTCCTTTGCAGATCCGGCACCGGTATTGGAACGGATGACGCTTCAGGGGAAGCTTCACAAATCGGTGGGGAAGCTGGCAACTGCCTAACCTTTTCAGGTTCTTTCGGTGGTCCTGTATGATCTTCTCGAAGGCGCTCCACCCTGTCTTGGTACTGCCGGTTGATTTCTCTTTCGATCTCAGCATAGACGCTCCCGCAATAAAGACAAGAAACCTCCGCCGGGAACCGGCTAAAGGGCTTAATGATCCTCAACGGAGATCCGCACTTCTTACATTTTGGCCACTGGTCCAACTTTTTCCCTCACCGCATCCTCGATCGATTTCATCGGGAGTGTCTGCATCGCGTTGTCCGAACCCAAGCCCACGATGATCAGAGCCGGGCCCTCAACGCTGATTCCGGCGGGGGGCGCCCGTGGGGGTTCTTCACCTTCACCCATCTGCAATGCTCCCGGAATTCCCCTGAAATCGACCAGTTCGTTGATCGCGCCCACAAGATCCTTCAGATCCCGGGGTGACTTGAAGCTGACCCCAAAGTTTTTAAGCCCGTCCTTCAGGGCTTCAAGCTCGGACTTCTCTTCCGCGTCCAACTCCCGTTTCTCTTTCCTGTGGATCTCAATGATCTCGGTCATCCGCTTTAGCCAGGTCATAATCGTGCCGACGACTTCAATCCCATCCTTCCGGAAGAGGCCAACTTTCCCCATGACCTCCACAATCCCAAGCCGTTTCGCGTTCTGAAGATCCTCAGCGATCCTTTCTTTCCATTTCCCGGCCTGTGCCCATGTCTGGACTGTGGTCAGGGAGACATCGAGCCAACTGGCAACGGCTTGATACGTTCTCGTCCTGCCAAGAGACCGGTACTTCTCGAAGGCGATCTCATGCCTCTCGGTGACGGTTTTAGGGAACTTTTTGATGGTATTTGGAGAAAGCTTCTTTCCGTCGCCTCGAGGCACACCTTTCCTGACGATGGCCGAGGGGGGTTCTGCAGCATCGCTACCCTGAACGGTGGGATCCGGAAGGATCAGGTCTTCGACTGGGATCACTTCTTCACCTTCGGAAACTTCATGATGATATTTTTGACCGGAAACCGCTCTTTGGCCTTCCGGCAAAGCTTGATGAACTGACGTTCTTCGAAATTCGGCGCCCCGATCGTCAAGTTGAACTCCTGGAGACGAGGCTTCGACCTGTCCCGCTTCTTGTAGGTCCGCTTCGTCATCTTCACGGTAAGACTTGGGCTCAGGAAGGCCGTAGCTTTCACGGCACTCTCAATCTGGATGGCTGAGAACAGCCTGTTGAGAAGGTCGGGCTTGATTGCTGATAAATCCATCGGGTCTCCTTTCAATTTTGAACAATGACCGGTCTTTTTTGGACAGTTACTTCTGAATCTTCATAGCCGGTTTTACCGGAGTTTCCTTCACGTAGGAGAAAACGGCCGTTTCCACTGAAGCCCCCCACATATTCCTTGCGCTTACTTGAAACGTGTGAGTTCCGGAGGACAGGCCTGTCAGGTCGTACCAGAGGATGATCTTGCCGGTTGCGTCAATTTTGGCCACGGAGGTAATCGTACCTTGGGCTCCATCCTTTCTGACAAGGAAATCGTCGGGAATGCCGACACCGGATCCAGGGGCATACGGATCCGAAGTCAAGAATGTGCTTGTTCCTTGTTGTACGATTCTTAGAACCGGAAGGACGGGGATCGCTTTCGTGAAGGTCACTGGTTGGGAAGGCTCGCTGCACTTGTCTGTCTGGACACACGCAAGAGCCCTCGCCGTATAAACGCCGTTCTGGATCGTGATCTCCCACCAGAGATCAACCTTATTCTGGGCGTCCACTCGAGCCGGTATCGTCACATCCGGATGCGTTGCGAAGTCGAATTTCAAAACAAAGGTGGTGGGCATAACGAGCTGGCCCTGGGCATTGCAGCCTATTGTTCCGGGTGTGCAAGGTCCGGGGACGTATTTGTCACAGGTTAGATGCGGGAGGGCTGAAACAATCTGAGCCGTAAACATCAAAACCGCCAAAATCGTGAACAGTCTTTTCATCACCATTACCTCCTTCGGTTCGAGCCGTCGACCATCGCCATTTAACGCGGGCGGGTACCTACCCCGCCCGGCAAGAGTTTACTTCAAGACTGCGGCGCCTGCCTCCATCCCAAGGCTCAATGCCTTCGCTCCGGCGACGTGAAGCAAAATCACGTCGGAGATGGTTTCGATACCAGACCCGAGGTCAGCGTCAGCGGAGACGAGGAAGGCCGTGTCGCCAGGGTTGTCCCCGGAGACGACCTCGAAACTCGTTCCTTCCGGGTTGAGGACGTTCACAGTCCCCTCTCCAGACTGAACAGTGATCACTACCGGGCCGTCCAGGGGGGCAGGCTTTCCTGCACCTGTAACGGGGGCCAGGGTAACGGGGATCTTCTCTTCGTTCGTGCAGCTTAATTCCAACATGACTCGTATCCTCCTTTTGTCTTTAAGTTCAGGCCGTCCGACCTTCCAGTTGAAGGCCCCGACCTGTGCAAAATGGTGAACTAATTCAAACCGCTTCGGGAAATGATGGACAACGTCAATCTTCATTTCAACCTCACCACCCCCTTTCAGGCCTCCCCTTCGATTAATTCTCCATCCCATGATCCATCGGGATGAACAGCGATCACCGTGAGGGGCACTTTCATGAAATCGGTTTCTAAATCGTTGTAGAGACGTGCCCAAACGAGCTGCCCTACCTCAACCCGGGGTGGACGATCGACAACTGACTTGTTCATCTTCTTCTCCCTTGCCCAAACATCCTCCTGTAAAAAGGGACCCTCTGAAAAGGAATCTGGGTTCCTTGGATTATCGAGAGAATAACGTCCATTGCTCCCTGGGTGACTCCCTTCGAAGACGAGCCCATGCCGCTCGCAAGGCTCCACTGTCTCCCTTTGCCTCTCGTTCTGATTCCCATCGCGCTATGCGGTTGCATCGGTCCCCCTATTCCACAAAGAATTTGCAGCCGATATTCAGAAGCCAGGGTACGGGCCCGAAGTTTAGAGGAAACTTCTTACACCATTCTGGCTTGTCACCGTGAATCTCGCATTTTTTATCGGCGGATAGCCACTTGCACCGGAGAGGAAAGAACATCGCCTGCCCAATCAACGTCCCTCCTCGACCCTCCATCCATTTCATGTCCCATTCCGAATTGGCGGCGGGGATCCCGATGATCTCGCAACACCTCCCACACCTTTTACACTTCGCTGCGCCCATTCGAAAATCTCCACTGATGAACTCCAGAACCCCTTGCCACAGAAGTCACCCAGAGATCGTCGCCGATTCTCACGCCGAAAGAAGTAATGGATTTATCGTTCCATCCATCGAGGAAGACCCTCCCATTGACAACATCGTCATTCCAGACCCTGAGAATCAGCATGGGGCGATCCCCGTCTCCTGTGTTAAAAAGTACGATCTTTCCAATTGCAACTTCTTCTTCCATAATTTTCCTCCTACGGGGTTACGATTGCCCTTCCTTTAGTTTGTCCATCCCGCCCATCGATCTTACCCTCTGACGCATAGTCCCCAAGGGGATCCCAAGACTTTTGGCGGTAAGAGTTTGATTCCAGGCATTCTCGGCAAGGGCCTTCACGATATCATCTTTGGTCGTGTGCTTATACCTAAGATTACCGTGTAGCTTATGCTCTATCTGCCGCTTGTTGTTCGAGTTGTCCTGGGTCGGACTGTGCATCGTGATCGTCCCGATGGAGATAACATTGATCGTTACTCCATCGGGATTGGAGCCAAGTACCTGCCTCAGTATTTGGGCCGCGATCTGAGGTTCCTGCGTGATTTTTGTGTCCATTGCTCACACCTTTCAATCGATATGTAAATTCATTGGAGCGATATGCTCAGGTTCCGGGGCGCTGGCGGAGGCATCACGTCCGTGTTGTAGGGGTATAAAGCCTCTACCGAATCCAGGCTCCAGTTATTATTGGTATCCCCAGCCTGGAGGACAAATTTCAGCGTTCCTGTCGATCCATCCGGGACCGTCACCGAGAAATTGTGGGATGTAGTCGGGTGCGCGATTGTTCCAATTAGCGTCCTCGTCCCGTCCGTCCGGTAGAGACGGTACGAGGCCATGTCGGGCTCGGTGTTCGCGGTCCAGGTGGCTCGGAGATTCAACGTAGCCGCTTCCGAAGAAACAATCCAGACACAAATCGCCACAGCCAGTAGTACCAAAAACGCCTTCAGTATTTCTTTCATGTTTCCTCCCTCCTCCCCGTTACTGGGATTGCCTCTCATGGGCAGCCCCGTTACTCCTCCTACACGTGGCAGGCGAGCTGTTTGATGCCGGGTTTTCCGGCTGAAGCCCTGATCCACTCAGGGGAATCTCGTCTTCTCCATATCGATCTCTACCTCTGCCTCCAAGATCGCGCGAGTAAGATCCGACTTCATTCCGGCGGCAACGATGATAAAAAGGGCCCGACGTTCCCGGTCCGACGTGAGTTTCTCCGGAAGCGTCCCGTATTTGGCGAGGACCGATCGACGACGCGCGGTCCCAAGTTTGTAGTAGCGGTGCCTGAGCGCGGTGAATTCATCATCAGCTTCAAGCTCCATTCGTTTTTCAGGCGTCATCTCTTCAGACATGGTCCATCTCCTTGAGCACATCACCATCATGAAACGGGATAACCTCTGTGTCGCCCTTAACGGTGACAGCTAAAATCTTGAGACAGGGTCCTCTGGGAAAAAGCTCTTTTAGGATACGCCGCCGGGGTTGATTTTTGGCATATCTGAAGCCCCATACACTCGCGGTCCTTTCCTTATGTCCTCGATCATCTTCGCGAGCAGAGTGGTCTGGGCCTGTAACGACTGCATCGCCCTGAATATGATATCGAGCTGGAGCGCGGACAGAATCCGAGCAAGCCTTTCCGGGTCCATTCCCTCCACCTGCATATCGACCTTCCCCTTTTCGTCGATCATGATCACGGCCGCCAGCGGGCCGAACGAGGGCTTCTTCTCCAGCGGTTCCTTCAACGGCATAAATCCTCCTGAGTGAATTGGAATAACGAAGAGTCATCGGGTTTTCCTCCGGGGACGAAAAACGTAGTCAAAGGTTTCCGGCGACTTGGAAACTTCAAGGCCGTATTCCAAACAGAGAGATCTGACGAAATCATAGTTGCCCGCCGGTTTGCACCCGTCTACAAGGGCGAAAGCCGAAACCTGTGCGTAACCCCATCGATCGACAGAAACTAAAATGTCATCCACTACCTTGTTGCCGGTGCAGTATAGAACGCGACACTCAGCGAGAACTGTGACCCTATGATCGCGGGGGAGAGAGGACAAACTTCTCGTAATCTCAATCGGGTCTTTGCCAAGAAAAATGGAGGGGTCCTGCGAGCCTTCATCGATCCAAGATTTATGATTACGCCCAAGAGGTCCCGCTTCAGTGCTAAAAATGGAAGCCATCTCCACCCCTCAAAAAGTAGGAAAAAAAAATATAAAAAACGGGGATCGAAAAAAGCCAAATAATAGGAAGTCGGGAATTCGTCGATGCGAAGGAGAGTGTCTTGGGAGCGGCGGACCATGGACGCGCGGGGGTACGTGACGACTGGTGGGGGTGGTCGCGACACGCGCCCGCCTGCCCGCACAACACGTTGCCACTCTTTTTTCTCTTCCGTTCCATCACGGACCTTCTATCACACGCGAAAGAGGATGTCAAGGGCTTTCTCTCCACCCGTAGTTTACATAATGCATATTATCAGACGTATTCTCCCCAATACGTTGCCTTATCCCTCCCCTGGCGCTCGCTTTCCCCTGGCTGAAGCTCGGATTTCCCCGGTGTCGATTGCCCGCCCTCCCCCTCCCCATTCCCTAAGCTATCGACATCACATAACAACCTGCAACACGTTCCTGTTCTTTCTCTTTCTTTCCCCTGTTTTTTTCCTCTTTGCGCTTTATTGGGTCGCTGGTCTCGGGTTTAGACCTGGCTCAGTCATCCCCAGTTGGACTCTGTTGAGACTTCCTGAGATATACATTCCCTTGCTACTCCTTCAACTATCCCCGTACCCATAGGCACCCTTTTCCCCCCCTACCCCCCCTTTTCCCTTATTCCCTCTCCCCTTCCCTTCACAGATACGTTCTCTTTCGATGCGTTATTCCCTCCCGGGGGACCGGGGTTCTTGGGGCCTCCGCCGCTGCCGGGCTGGAGGAGTCCGCCGGGACCGGGATCGACCTGGCCGCGCGGGACCGGGGACCGGGGCCGACTCTGACTTTTTTTCATGACCTTTTTTCAAAAGTCTGACCTTTTTTCAGAGCGAAATCATTGAGTATTTGACGCGGCTTTCCGGAAACATTTAGCCTTTTGTCCGCAGTTGATTTGGCACAGAGTTTGCTCTTAAGAGGGTGACTTTTGAAGTTGAAAGGGGTTCTGGAAATGAGACTTTTGATGGTAGGACAAACTGAGAAGCTTTCTCCGGAACATGAGACCGAAGTCAAGGCGAATTGCGCTCGACCTTTAGGGTGCAACGAGCAACCGGCTTCCTGGGACAGTGGTCCGCTGCCGGTTCAATCCACTTGGGGACTATTCAACATGAAAGGGGTGAAATTCATGGCTACAAAAAGGAGTGAACCTGAAAGCTTGACGCTCCCTGGCATGGCTAAAAGATCTATGCCGCCGACTCGAAAGACGGTCGGGATGCTTTGGGACGAGACCCCGCTGGCGAAGGCCGCGCGGCAGGCCGAAATCGACCGAGTCCAACCGGGACTTTTTGAGAAGAAAGAAGGGGAGATATCATGAGTCTTTTCGATATCGTTAGTCCACTTCTTTTCGGAGTTTTCTGGTTTGTAGGCGTCTTGCTCGGGTTGAGAGATAAACCAAAACCACGATTGAAGGGGGGTGAAAATGACTAAAGCTATGCTTCTCGAAAATGCCGGGATTGAGGGTTTCCGAATCGCTGCCGATTTGGTGCCCTCCGTTCATTTAGCGCCGGTTCTTTCTATCCTGAGCTGGCAAACATGGGTTAATTCGCTGCCTGTCTACAAGACAGGGAAAGGGGACAAAGAATGAAACCGTCAGTCTTATCTGAAACACTACGGATTGCGATCCGGAACAAAGACCCGTTGTTGATTGTTGGCCCTCCTGGGATAGGTAAAACAGACCTCACGTTTCAGGCCGCGCAGGCCGAAGGTGCAGACCTTATCGTGAGTCACCCCGTTGTCAGTGATCCGACGGATTATAAGGGAATGCCTTGGGTTATCACCCTACCGGACGGAACACAGAAAGCGACGTTCCTTCCCTTCAGTGACCTGGAAGAGTTGATCAAGGCGACGAGGCCGACCGTTTTTCTCCTTGATGATCTTGGACAGGCCGCGCCCTCAGTTCAAGCGCCAGCTATGCAGTTGATTTTAGGCCGTAGGATTAACGGCCACAAAGTTTCTGACGAAGTCGTTTTCATTGCATGTACGAACCGCCGTCAAGACATGGCCGGGGTGACTGGCATTCTCGAACCCGTCAAGAGCCGGTTCATTTCAATCATAAACCTGGAGGCGGACCTTGACGATTGGTGCAAGTGGGCACTTGCTTCAAACACTGTCGCTTTCGAAGTCATCTCTTTCCTCCGGTGGAAGCCCGCGCTACTTTGCGACTTCAAACCGACGAAGGAAATGAAAAATTCACCCTGCCCACGGACCTGGAATGCAGTCAGTAAGATCGTCCAACATAGCTACCCGAAAGAGGCAGAGGCAGAAATGATCATGGGCGCGGTCGGGGAGGGGGCCGGGGTCGAGTTTATGGCATTCCTCAAAATCGCGCGTGAATTACCATCTCCGGATTATGTCATCATGCATCCGGACGAGGCCGACGTTCCCAAGTCACCGTCAACTCTGTACGCGCTTTGCGGCGCTCTTTCCGCACGTGCCGGGGACAACACCTTTGGGAACATTGTTAGATTTGCAAACAGACTGCCAGCGGAATTCTCCGTCATGATGATCGTCGATAGCACGACGAAAAACAGAAATCTGGTCAAGACGAAAGCTTATATTGACTGGAGTCTCAAACATACTGATGTCTTGATTTAGCGGGAATAGGCAGAGGGTGAGGCATCTCGAAACGGGGTGCCGATCCCCCTGGCTACTGCCGGGAAAATCTGAAAGGAAAGGAGACAAACATGGGAGAGAAGAAATTGAACGAACGAGCGCTGCTGCTTCGATTGTCAATTGGACAGTGGACCGCTCGAAAGCAGGACAAGAAAATCAAGGCAGAGGTAGAGCAGCAATACAACGCGACGGACGCAATTAGCGTTCACAAGGCGCTCATTGCGAAAAGCGCCCTGGAAACTATTTCCAAAAAGGTCACACAGGTTAGAGATTATGTTTACACTCACACCCTGCCCTGGGTAGACGAGGGAGTGCGATTGGTGCCCGCCGTTGACATTCTTTCTTTGTCTCAAACGCTCCGCGAAGAGAAGCAGGAATGCGAAAAATTGTTTGAAGAATTTGTAGCGAACTACCCCGCCATGATCGAGACCGCGCGCGCGAGTCTGAACGGACTTTTCAACGAGGCCGACTATCCCAACCCGGCCAAGGTAGCGCGAAAGTTCTATATGGAATTCACGTTCGAACCCATTCCGGAAAGCGCGGGGTTTGTTAGCCTGCAAGGTTTCATACAGAACGAGCTCGACGATATGTCTCAGAACTACGAAGACCGGGTTAGAACCGCGACGGCAGCGGCCATGAAGGATCTTTACATGAGACTCCACAAGGTCATTTCCGCCGCTCATGAAAGGCTGATAGATCCGGATAACAAGTTCAAGGATTCCCTGGTTTCAAACATTGTCGAACTGGTCAACCTACTACCGAGACTGAACGTGACCGGAGATGAAGAGCTTGAAAGACTCCGCCGCGAGGCCGAAGAGAAGTTGACGAAGTACGACGCGCAATCGCTCAGAGATTATCCGATGATGCGAAAAGAAGTGGCCGACGGGGCTGCTGACCTCCTGAAGAAAATGGAAGGCTACGTTTAAGAAATTCGAAATTCAAAGGCCGGGGCCGCGAGACCCCGGCGGAAAGGAATCAAATGAAGACCTCAGATCTAAGCGCGAAAAAGAAGATTGAGAAAGCGCGGGCAGGGCTGGTGATGGATCAACCTTTTTGGGCATCAATCTGTCTACGCCTGGAGATGATCGAAGACAAGGCCGGGGGCTTGACTGAGACCATGGCCACGGACGGAAAGTCGATCTATTATTATCCTCCGTTTGTTGACGCGCTTTCGCTCGACGAAGTCAAGGGTGTCCTGGCTCACGAAGTCGGCCACGTTATCCTGCTTCACCCCTATCGTCGCGGAAACCGAGACCTATCAGATTTCAATCAGGCCGGGGATTATGCAGTCAACCCGATTCTGAAGGAGGCCGGTTTCAAGCTGCCTGAAGGGAGCCTTGACGAGCAGGCCTTTCACGGAAAAGAAGTCGAAAGTATTTATACCATCATCCACAATCTTCCGAAGAAACCGCAGGGACAAGGCGGACAGGGACCGGGTGGACTGAAGGGACAAGGTACCGGCGCGGACGGATCTCAACCCGATAAACCTGGCGGTGGCGGATCTCAACCCGGTAAACCGGACAAGGCAGGGCCAAAAAAGCCTGGGCCGAAATGTCCAGATCCTGGAGGGACCGGGGGGGTGATGGACTACCCCGGGACGCCTGCCGAAACAAAGCAGGCCATGGAAGAGCAGAAGATATCAAACATTCAGGCCGCGCAAGTTGCGAAAAAACAAGGTCGCCTGCCGGGGTCGCTTGACAGATTGATTGAAGACCTGAACGAGCCAACCGTTGATTGGCGGGAAGTCTTAGCACAATTCGTTGACAGCTATTCCAAGAACGACTACACCTGGTCGAAACCGAACCGGAGATTTCTGGGGTCTGGAATGTTCATGCCGTCGCTGCAATCTCCAAGTCTGGGGCACGTAGTCGTCTTGATAGATGCATCCGGTTCTGTTTCCGAAGTCGAGCTAAGGGGCCTGGTTTCCGAGGCTTCCGGAATAACCGAGATGTACGAGGGAGTTGAGCTTTCCGTGATCTTCTTCGACACGCGAACGTCAGATATCCTTCAGATTACCGACGAGACAGACCTGAAGAAATTGAAAATCCCTAAGATGAGCGGCGGAACGGATTATAAGCCTGGATTCAAGGCTATCGACAAAAACGGTTTGACTCCAGTTTGTGTCGTGGTTCTGACCGATGGGGAGTGTTCGAGTTTTCCAAAAGACCGGGGAGTGCCTACGCTTTGGGTGATCAACGACACCGAGACCGCGAAACGCTTTAAACCTCCGTTTGGTGACGTGCTGGCCATGCCTGGAAACGAGACGGACTGAGGAACGAAACAAGACACCGGGGCCGTCGCGCTCCGGTGTCGGGAAGGAAACGCCATGCAGGAACAACCGACACTCTTTCAAATCAAAACGCAATACAACAAGCTGGCACAAAAGCCCGAAGTCCGCAAACGCGCAACGAGGCGCCGCGCTTTGGTTCAAGGGGCAATCGATTTTACTTCTATCCGCGCGGACAACCTCACCTGGCCGGTGATCCGGAACGCCTGCAAGGCGCTCCTGGGAGACTATAAAATTCGCGTGAGAGTAGGCGCGGATATTTCCACCGAATTCGGCGCGGCGGCAAAGGCCTTGTTACAGCGAAACTACGACTCCCCGGCGCAGATGTATTGGGGGACAAGGGATTGGCTTATTGATCAGCTTAAACCGTACTGTCCGGGACTCACGAAAGACGCCTGGCATAAATTCAGGGGCCGGGTGCTGGCCATTCGAAGTCAAAGGTCCGGGAACCGGTCATTCTTTGCAAATCGGGAAGCTTTCAACGGTCGAAGACTCTGGCCGCTCGAACACAAGAAAAAAGGCAACTATGAGGACTTCGCGAAAAAGGTATGGAGGGACCGGGGTTGTCCGACGTTCGGAAAGAGAGTCGTCACCGGCGCAACCTGGGGGCCGCCATGGACGAACGACAGACGTGGGCCTATCCAACGATGGGTAGGGATATACTGGGAACGCAAGGGAGGGCGGGCGCTCCTTAATGTGTCCATTCAAAGATAGGGGGTGTGTGATGGCGAGGCCGTTTAAGAAACTGCCGAAGAAAACACAGGAAGCCGTTCTGGAGAGGTACAGATATTTTAACGTTGAGGATTTTGAGTGGTGGGACTCGACCGAGGAGGTTTTCAAAGAGGACATGAAAGAAAAGGGTGTCGAGGTTGATAACATCTACTTCGAAATGTTCTGTCAGGGGGCCGGGGCCTGCTACGTCGGGTCGTTCAACGTGCTAAAGCTGATAGAGGCAAATCTTGAACCTCTGGTAAGGGGCGGTATCGATATTTTTATGATCCGCAAGATCCTGGATGGGTGCTGGTCAAGTGGCATCATAAACCACAAGAACAGGTACTACTACAAGGAAACGATGGACATCAGTATGGAAGTCGAATATCCCGAAGAGGCTGACGAAACGGAAACCGAAAAAGCCGACAAGCTTATAAAAGAGACCGTCGAGGAATTTCTGAAAGACGAAGCTGGAAGACTCTACAAGATGTTGGAGACAGAACATGACTATTTAACGTCCGACGATGCGGTAAAAGAAACCTTGATTGCTAACGATTACCTCTTCGATAGAGAGGGGGTGATGGTCTGATGGGGGAGAACTGGTTAGGTATTGGCGCGCTGGTCATTCTCATAGCGCTTATAGCGCTTAGTCTCAGGTGAAAGGGGGTGATACATTGAATGAAAAGTATTTGTCGATGAGTCAAGGAGAGCTGGCAACACTGGCAAGAGAGACCTTTGGGAACGCGGTAGTCCATCCCGAAAGGTTGACGAAGGAACAGTTGATTGAGAAGCTTGAAAACGCAGACAGGTTCAACGAGCTTCAGAAAGAAACTGATGGCTTCGCCGATGGAACGCAACACAGCAAATAGAGGGTTGGCGGGGCTGGCGAAACCCCACGACGGGACGCCGACCGGCTGCAAGCCCATGACGGGGACTGGTCCCGTCAACCGAAAGGAGAAATGAGATGGGAGAACTGAGATTCGGAGAACACAGTAAGACGCACTTCTCTGGCCGTAACGGGGTGGGCCAGTGTATCGGAATGCGCGTCTACAAGAGTTATGAGCTGCCCGCTACCGCCGAGATGCCCGACGCAAAGGACTTTGCACAGAAGGCTATCCACATCATCCCGATACATAGCAAGGGACGTGACGCGCGATGTCGATTAGAGATCCCACAGGAAGAGGTTGGACGGTTCTGTCAGCTTTTGGAGGACGAGCTTGAAACGAGAGAGCTTATGAAATCCGAAACCAGACGGGCCACGCTGACGGTGGAACTGAGATCCGCCGCGCAGATGGTCGTTGATAACTGGGAGTCTGGAGACCTGGCCTTTGCGGTCCGGACGCTGGCCGCTGCCCTGGAGAACGAGAAAGATCCGGACAGGTTTGCAGATTGGCTTCGATCCAAGGGCCGCGACGTTTACGATGAGAGCGGACGAATCACCGAACACGCGGACGGAACCCCGGTGATCGAGATCAAGGAGGATGATCCCTGTCTTGTGTGCAACAAGGATGCTTCCGAATGCCTGGCCTGTGCCGGGTGTTAAACAATCTTACGCGGGACAGCTCCGAATTGTGGCCGGGGCTGGTCCTGGAAAGGGGAGAAACGTATGGCAATGAGCGGTAAGGAAGTTAAAGAATGGGTGGCGGGCCTGAACGATGATGACATGGTTGCTGTCGATGACGGGGGCCTCTGTCTGGTCGTCAAGGACACCGGGAGTTATTGCGAGATCGGTGGCATCCCCCTGGACCCTAACGACGAGGAGGAAGAGGGCTGGAATATGAGAGGGGGGGTGTAAACCATGGCGCGGTGGGTGGATAAGTGGACAGTCAGAGGAAACAGCGGGGTCGGTCACACCGTTTCTGTCAGTGACAACGGGGAGTGGGGTTGCTCTTGCCCTGCCTGGAAATTCAAAAAGAGGGACGCAAAGGCGCGCGGCGAGATGTGCCACCATATCATGCAGAAAAAGGCAGAGATCAACTGGATCGATGGCGACATGGGGGCCGTGATGCGCTTGAAGGCGCAGCTTATCGAGCGCTACAAGGAGCAGGGTAAGAGCGAAGAGTGGATCGTGGGTAAACTTGCTGTGACATGAATAGACGAGCCGGGGGACCTGGCGTAAAGGTCCCAACAAACGAAAGGGGGTGATCATCTGTGATAACTGGAGCAAGACAAATGCGCTGTGGCGGCTGCGGCGGGGAGGACTTTCAGGTCTTCACGAAAAGAGAAGACACTCTTGGAATCGACGGCGTGACTAACCTCATCCTGGAGTGTAACGGCTGCAAGTCTACGTCCATCGTTCAACCGTTCAAACCGGTTATGACAATCGGTTGGGGAGATCGGAGCGACGGAATAATCTGTATCATGGGAAAGGAGGATTGATCATGACGACACAGGAAAAGGACCAAATCGTTTTCAAGAATTTTTATCCTACTCCGAAAAAACTGGCGCTCCGGATGATTGAGAAGATCAAAGGAAACCCTTCTTACATCCTGGAGCCGTCGGCTGGCCGTGGTGACATTATAGACGCCATGACCGAGAAGTATAATCACACCTGGGGCGGCACCAAGTTCCGTCCGGAGTATTTTAGCGCCATCGAGATAGACGAGGGATTGCAGGCAGTCCTGAGAGATAAGGGAGTCAAAGTCATCAACGGGGATTTCCTAACCTACTCCGGACCAGATAAATTCGACCTCATCATTGCTAATCCACCATTCGACACCGGCGAGCTGCATCTGATGAAGGCGATTGACCTCATGTATCGGGGGGAGATTATCTTCCTATTGAATGCGGAAACGATTAAGAACCCGCACACAAACACACGGAAAGCCCTTGCTCTGAAGCTGGAGGAACTTAATGCAGAGATTGAATACATCCCTGATGCCTTTAGAGATGCCGAACGGCGGACCGGCGTTGAGGTTGCGTTGATCTACATCAACGTCGAGCGGGCCGTCGAGGATGATCTTTTCAAGGGGGCTGGCGACAAGACCGAGCCACAAGCGCCTGGCCTGGAAACCAACCATGAAGTATCAACAAAGCAAACAATCTCCGAGCTGGTGGCTGAGTATAACCAGATCATCCGGTTGGGGACCGAGACAATCTTGGGGTATTACCGAAACTATAAAAAGGTCGGGAGGTATATCGGGCTGAACTGTGAGCCGAAAGAATGGCGCGACACTGGAGCAGATATGACGGGCCTCATGCAGAACACGTTAAACGCCCTTCTTGCCCGCGTTCGGACCGACTTCTGGAGGCGGACCCTTGACATTCCGGATGTCCGGAAGCGGATGACATCCAAAAAGAGAGACGAATTTGAAGAGCAGCTAAAGAAGCATTGCGACATGGACTTTACCGAAGTGAACATTCGCCAGTTCATCATTAACCTGATCGGCGGGTACGAGAGGACTCTCACCGAGGCCGTTGTAGACATCTTCGACAAGTTCACCATAGCCCATTGTTATAGCAACGGGTTGTACGACGACAACATTCACTACTTTAGCGGCTGGAAGACGAACAAGGCGTTCAAGGTCAATAAGAAAGTGATCATCCCGTTTTATGGTGGATACGGAAACGGGCCTTTTCAAAACTATGGCGGCCACTGGGAAATTGATTATAATGCAAGGGCGGTGCTCCACGACATTGACATCGTGATGAACTACTTTGATGGCATGGACGGGTATTACTCTCTGACAGAGGCGATTGAACATGCCTTTAAGAGAGGGCAGTCCAGCAAGATCGAGAGCACTTATTTCACCGTCACGTGCTATAAGAAAGGAACGATGCATCTAACCTTCAACTCTGAAGACATTCTGCGGCGCTTCAACGTGACTGCCTGCCTGGGGAAGACCTGGTTGCCCCACGACTACGGGAAGAGGGCCTATGCAGAGATGCCAGAAGAGGAGAAAGCAATCGTCGAAAGCTTTGAGGGGGAGAAGTCCTATAACCAGAACCTAAACCGGCCACTGTTTGCGATTAGGAACTCTCCACAAATCGGTTACGCCATCGAGGAGGGGAACGAACCGGTGAAGTCATTAGGGCCGATTCAGTGTTCACTATTTGACAATCTGACTAAGAAGGAGGCACACGATGATCTGTAAACATTGCAGGAAAGGCAGTAGGGACACGGGATTCTTCACCATCCGGAAGGTCACTCAATATTTTATAGACAAACCTTCACGGAAACTTGTTGGCGGGAAGTGGGTTCCTGGGGGAGTAAACAGCACCATCGAGAAGGAACTTCGGGGCGGGACATTCTGCGGACTCTGCGGGGGGGTGTTGGTGAGCGCGCAGCGGGACCTATTCAACAAACATTTAACGTAGACCTGGGGGTGTGGGATGAAGAAAGAAAGGAAAGAATTTCAATTCAAGGATCTGTCAGAGGCGGCACAAAAGAGGGCCGTTAGGGACGCCAGCGCCATCAATCTCGTCGAGGATTGGTACAAAGAGATAACCGATGCATGGAATACCAGGCTTCAGAAGGAAGGATTCTCTGACATCCACCTGCATTTCACCGGTTTCAACCGGAAGGGGGACGGCGCCTGCTTTGAGGGAAAGTTAAATCTGTTGTTGTTCCTCTCTTTCCACAATGTCCGACGCATGGTGAGATCCGGCATCGACATTTTGCTGATCCGGCGCGTAGTAAAAGATAATATCAAGGTTAAGGTTGACGTACACCTCCGGGCTATGAAGGAGGGGGCCTCTGTGGTCTGGAACCAGGGGCGGATGTTTGTACGGGTAGAACCAGGCGTTAAGATACCTGAGTTCTTGGACCCGTACACCAGAGATAAGATCGGGGCCTATGTCTTGAACCGCTGCCGATACCTCTCAGGGCTGATGTATGAGGACTTAAAAAAGAAGTTCGATATCCTTATCTCTGAGGAGATGGTCAGGCCTTTCCTTGAGGCCTTCGGATGGAGAAGACGCTATAAAGAAAGCGGAGAATACATCCCTGATGCGAAGGAGAAAAAATGAGCCTTGAAATGACACCGACGATGGAGACAATGTGGAAAGAAGAATTAGCACAGGTACTCCCTATCCGTCTCGCAGCCGTATACCGTGGGATCTCGGTACGCAAAAGCGAGGCTAACCCCCTGGAACAGAGATATTTCGTAGGGGACTCAGAGGGATGTCACACTCTTTACTTCCGAAAGCTGATGGAAGCTCTCGATTTCATCGATGTGCATTGGGACATAATCTGCCGGTCGATAGAATTCTTTGTAGCGGTGAAGGGCTTCGTCATGGTCGTTCCACGAATAACCTGCCGCGTGTGCAATGGCCCGCGAACTGCGGGGGGGCTGCTATTCGATGACGACAAACTATGCACCCGATTTATCGAAGAGCTGAAGGAAGTGGCGCGCGAACGGGGACCAAGGGCGAACAAAGGGGTTCATAGATCTTTCCACAGGAAGGCGCCGCGCGGTTCCCTCTAACGTGGACCTATTCCGCTGGTTCGACTTCGATCTCCACCCCCGGCGTTACCCCGTAGCACTTAAGAATTCTCACGTCAACCAACTGACTATCATCAACCCAAAGGACTTTTGTCAGCGCATCTTCCGTAGGCCGGGCCAGCTTTATGTGGTCCGGCTTTGTTGTCTTCCAAAAGGGCGCACCTGCCTTAAGGGTATTCTTGTTCTTGCCTGTCCCGTAGTGTCCCTTAATATGGGAGAACGTGAACGTCATCCGAACACGGAGGGGGCCTGGGAGAAGGGGACCGTGGTAGGTGTCGCGGCAGGCGTCAGCCACCCGGGACTTCCATCCTTTAGCCTTTGGGTTCGAATCAGAGACAACGGTTGCCACAACCTCCTGAAGCTGCCCTTTATTCCCCCGCTTAAAGTTCCCAGTGTGTATGGCAAAGGCCCTTTTCGATCCTCCTGACTGCGGTTCTCCTGGCACAAAGAATCGTACTGTCATTTTTCGTGTGTCCCTTCGACAGCCCTGGCCTTCCGGTCAGCCGTCCGTCTCTCCAGCCACATCAACGCTTCTTCGAGTTTGGTGATGGCAAGGCTATTCTCGCGGCAACGAAACTTCCCATCCATCCACTTCTCGTTCAAATAACTCAGCCGATGGATAAGCACCCGGAGAACCTCCTCATTGGTCACGCCATCTATTCTGTCACCGTCCTCTCTCATCTCATAGAACCGGATCGTTCTTAGCGTATCGCGGTCTTTCATGAATGTTTCCATTTCGTAAAAGTGGCAATCGTCAAGACACTTCATCTTTTTTCTCCTCCTTTTCTGTGGGATTAAGACCTGGCGTTTTAAGCTGCCCGAAGGGAACCAAAATTCCTCTCGGGTTTTTTTTGTCCTGAAGTAACCGATTCTCCGCACAGTATGTTGTGAGTCGAAGCCAAAGAGATCTTTCTTTCCGGCAGTCTTTCTTCTCCGTCTTTGCCTTCTCATATTGCTGGTGAACCAGGTCAATCAGCTCGCTCCAATCATTTTTTCTTAATATCGCCACCCGCAACCTCCTTTCCTATAAGCCTCTGCGCCTGTTTTTTTAAGAACTCTCTCTGGGCTTCCCTCTTCTTCATCGTCTCAAGATCTTCTATCGTCGGCCTTATGGCAGCACCGTTCCCAATCTTTTGCACATCCGGAATCCTCTCGTAGATAAGCTTGATTGCGGCTTTCTGTTTTTCTATTGGGACCCGTTCCTCCTTGATGTACGGAATTTGCATAGACCTCTCTGACGCTCTTTCTTTTTCTTCCTCAATGAATTTTATAATCTCGGAAATCTGTGGGAAGAATTTGATCTCCTTACGGGCCCTTTCAAATACAATCTCGATTAACTCAATTGGGTAGACATGAAGATCCTCGAAATAAATAACACCCCTTTCTTGGGTGAGTTCGTAATCTTTTGCTATCAATAACTTCTTCATGGATGCGCTGTATCGTGCCCAATATTCTTTTGCACCGACCTCATTCATTTCAACTCCTTCGGCTTAATTCTTGAAAAGCTCTCTTGGACTTTCCTATCCAACTCCCTCATCCCCCTTGTGGGGTCTTTCTTTGATTTCTCTGGACTGATCATCTCTGCCTGGAGACGATTGAATTTTAACCGGAGGGTGTTGCCTGAGAGGATATTCTTTCTCCAAAAGGAGTCCGACTGGCACCACTTGATCACCTGTTCTATGTCTTTCTCCTCCCGTCCATCAAGTCGCATCATCTCGTCAATAGGCTTAGACCATCCAGAGATTCTCTCCGGAGGCTTGAATTTTGGGAACCATACCTTTATTCTTTCAAGAAGTAGATGTGCCAACCGTTGGGCTTCCGGTGTACTTAGACACTTCACTTCACTTCCCTTCACTTCTTCTTCACTTAACTTCTTCTTCACTTCACTTGCGCACCCTTCTGACACTAACTCCGGTGACAATCCGGTGTTGATCTGGTGTTCTGTTAGTAAGGCAAGGATTTTACTCGGTTTTTTTCTGATCCCATGAAAGGTTTGCCGTTGGAACCATACCGGATCTTGAAGAAAGACCTCGTTATCGACGATATAGAGATTCCAAAGGGGGATGTCCCCATCGTCGGAGGCTATAATTTCCTCGATCAACCCCGGGATTTCTTCCTGGGTAACGTCGTCTCGCTTAGGAAAGACGGTCCCCTTGAGGATTCTTGGGTCTCCATCCTGGAACCCGTAGTCATCAAAATAGGCAATTGCCCAAGTGTAAAGTAAGGCTGCCTTCAGAGACAGGCGATTCACTTTTTTGCTTGTAGAAATGCTCCCCCATAAAGATCTCCTGTCCCTGACGGCCATATTCTTCCCCCTTCAAATTTTAAGACGGCTATCTCTAACGGAGAAGATAATCATAAGAAGTCTTCTTTCTGGCCACAATCTTTCTGGCCATATTGAGGGACATCGGGTATTGTCCTCTCCAGACCTTGCGGCAGATTCCCCACCCCAGGCCGGTGATCTTCTGTAATTCTTCTTCGGAAGATATCCCGATAGCTCTTAATTTCTTTTCCATGCCAGCCATCTTAAAACAGAGGGAATTCATTGTCAATAATTTTTTTATAAAAATATCTTGACAACTCTATTTTTTTAAGATAGATTGATCACATCATACTTCGGGGAGGGGGTGAGAACATGATCCGTCCTACTTTTTACTGTGATATTTGTAAGAAACCATCTACCAGAGCACTCAAAGTTGAATTTCACCTTACCGCGTTCACCATCGATAGTGGGAAAAAAATTACCGGGCCACCGGCAGCCAGGATCATTCAGGTCTCTGAGGTTTGTTCGGTGGAGTGTATGGTCATAAGGCTAACAGACGCGGCGGGCCGCCTCTTAGTGGGCACCCCGCAGGAAACCAAGGAGGACAGGTGTGAAACAGGGACTGCATGACGAATCGCCGTGGCTTCGCGGGCTACAATTCTTTGTATCGGAGATGTTTGGACCGGAGATCTACTCTGACTGGTTTAATGAAGACGCCTTCAACGGGCACGACGTAAAAGAGGGGGATCACCTACTTGACGTTAAGTTGTCGCTGTTTGAGAGGAAGCTCTTCCTACTGACGGAGGTTGCCTCCCGCCACGCAAAGTTCGAGATGGCGGCAATTGTGAAAAACAATCGGCCACCCTTCTCTGAAGAAACGAACCTGGAATTTAGACAGTGGGGTCTGAAGGACCAGCTTGCCGGGATGATTCGGGACGCCTTCTGGATTTTCCTCTACACGAACCACCCGGTAACACAGAAACCTGGGTCTGTTGGGATAAGGACGAGTTGGAAGGTCGTTGTCCCCGCCAAACGGGACTTGGTGCCGGGGCCTTCGCTGGAACTACTCCCGATCGGGGATGTTGGCGGCGCAATCGCTTCGCTTTTGAAGGGGTTGCAGTTAAAAAAAGAATGTGTAGAGGAAGAACCTGGCAAATGCGATAGCTGTCCGGCGAACACTGTCTGCCCGATCATTTCGAAGGGGAAGACCCATGGCAACGCATGAGGTAGATCTTGAGGCAAAGCTGGAGATAGAGATATGCGGCCTCAGTAAAGGCGGCGTCAATCTGAAACTTAGACTTCTTCGTGAACCAAGGGTCGGCTTCCGCGAGGACGCTATGGTCGCAATTTTCGGGGGTGTCACCTTGAAAGAGCACGAATACAATAACCTGACCGTTGGCACCCGGGTTCTCTACCAGGGGATCAAGGCTGCCGTCAAGATCGTCACCGACGAGGATGTCGAGATCCCGAATTTCACAGAGGAGAAGGAAAAGAAATGATCGAAGCCTACTTCGACGGATGTTGTGAGCCGGTCAACCCAGGGGGCATCGCTTCTTATGGTGTGGTGATACTGCGGGAGGGGAAGAGAATATGGGAAGCCTCCGAGATCTTCATGCCAACTCCGGGCCGCGAGAAAGAAACCTCCAATAATGTGGCCGAATACTCTGGATTCGAGGCCATCCTGCGCTATCTTCTCAAGGAAAACTTAAACCAAGAACAAATCGTCCTCTTTGGGGATTCGAAGCTTGTGATATGCCAGATGTTTGTCACCGCCGAATATGGGAAGCGGTGGAAAATCAAAAGTGGCCACTACGTTCCGGTAGCGAGACGATGCCAGCAGCTTCTCCTGAAGTTCCCGAGGCTCACGGGCAAGTGGATTCCCCGGGAAGAGAATTCTGTGGCCGACGAACTGTCAAAGGCACAACTGAAGAAGGCTGGCGTGAGGTTTAGGATACAACCGGAGGGATAATATGCCGCGCATCTCAACCGCCGACCTTACTCTATTGATCACCTGTGGGCTTGGCTTGGCTGGCATGGTAGTTTGCTGGATGTGGGGCTACTTCGCCGGGGCAAAGAAATTCATCACCGACAACTTTCATCTCAGACAGAAAGGGGGACCAATCTCGATGGACACAGAGGGCGACGACAAACTCAAACGGCTTGATCCCATAGTAAGCATGACGTGTAACAGCGGCCCGCCAACGAGCCCGCCATGGGAGATCCGTCTACTCAACAGACAGAGATGGCCGCGCATGGCGTCCTATCCCGAAGTGAGGATCGCTTATCATGGGGATTTTTTTACGGTGGCGCAGGCGAGGATCGCAATCCATATCCGTAGCGGTCCTGATATCACCTACTACGCGGAGGGAATCTGCCGACTGAGCCCGCTTGACGATCCCCTCAACCCAGGCAGGGAGAAGGCCTGGAGAACCGTCCTTAAAAAGAGCAAGGGCAGGATTAAGAGGGTCCCGCCACCGCAACTTGACGGGAGGAGGGCCTGCGAAAAGGCCATCCACAACGCCATTTCCGCCCTGCATACCAGGGTGATGAAACACCGTAGCAGCTTCCACCATTACCGGGGATAAGGCATAGCAGCGGACACAGCATTTCGAGAATATCGAAAGGAGATCACCCAAGATGGAAGAAATAAAAGAAGAAATAAAAAAAGAAGATGAAATGATCGAGACCAGGGAGTTTACCAGCATTCTAAGGACCGACCTAACCGCGAAGGAACGGCTGGATCTCGGGGCGCAGATGGCCAACGTCATCCGGAACGTCAAGAGTGCAAAAGACGAGTTTGATTCAATGAAGTCGCGCTATGGAGCAAAGATCAAGGGGTTCGAAGCGGAACTGACCGGCATCGCAGAGAAGCTGAACACAGGTTGGGAAGAGAGGTCGGTCTCTTGTTCTGAGCTTAGAGACTTCAGGACGGGAACCGTCACGATAGTTCGGAAAGATACGTGGCAAACCGTCGAACAGAGGGCCATGAGTGGTGAGGAACGACAGATGGGTCTTTTTACTCAAACGAAAGAGGAGACCCCGACTAACGGCGAGCCGTCTCAGGCTTCCGAGCCCGAGGCTCTACCTGACCCGGGGTCTCCGACGGACTCCCCCCCAGATCTCCCCGAGGACAACAACCCGTTCTACAATAAGACGAAAGAACCTGGCAGCCTAAAGATGCCGGAATGAGGCGGGGGGACTGATTGAAGACCGAAGGGCACATCAGCTACGAGCCGGAAGAAATCCAAAGATATAAGAAAGAAATCGATTCGATGACTCAAGTCGAAATGGCGAGGCGGTACCGGTATTCGAAAGTGGGGGACGCGCTCTTTACCAGTCATGGATGTCTTTACGATTATTTCATGGCCCGGTTTAAGTCCTTGGGCGGGATGACTCCGGAGATATCTAAACAGATAGGGTGGGGAGACGACTGATGCCGGTAGAAGGACACGCGATATACGCCCCCCGGGGACGCCGACTTTACTCTGTGACGGAAGTTCTGGGATGTTATTTCCAGGAGTTTATGGAGAAGTCCAGGGTCGCATCTTTCATCATCGAACATGCGGCTGCAAAGGGGACGCTGGTTCATCAATGGTGCGTGGCCTACGCGATGGGCCTCTTCGTTCCTGACCTTCCCGGGGAGTACCAGGGATATTGCCGCAGCTTCGCCGCCTGGTTCGACACCTACGTCGATAAGGTCATTTTCATGGAGGAACGGCTGCACGATTATGACCTGGGTTTCTATGGGCATCCGGATCTTCTTTGCCGGGTGAGGCATCACGATTTCGATAGCCTCTTCGACCTGAAGACACCCATTGCCCACAGCGTATTGTGGGGTCTCCAGTTGTCAGCATATTACCACCTTCTGAAAAAGAATGGATACAACCCTGCGTGGGCAGGCTCCCTCCAACTCGATCCGGACGGAGGATCCCCGAGGGTTACGAAGCACGTCTACGCCGAAAGAGATCTGGCTGTATTCCTTTCGGGGCTTACGATAAGGAGGTACGTCGATGCCGCTTAATTCACGCTGCAAGTCGGTTCTTCTTCTCAGAGGGATTATCTACCGTTGCCACCGATGCGGAGAACATATCGGACGGCATCGTTTCGATGGGAAAATAATCACCGGGGATCCCGTCTTTTCATATACCGTGGAATGGGAAGGCAACATGGCGGAACAGGTTGTGGAGCGGCCATGGGCAAGGACCGCGAAGGAAGTTATAGAAAGGTGAAACAGTGGGCAGATGGATGACTCAAGCCACCAGGGATCAGATCCCAGGGCTTATTGCTAAGGGTTATTCCAGAATTAGAATAAGGGCACGTCTCGGGGTAGAGAAGAGGCAACTGGATGGCTACTTACGAAGGTACGGGCTCAAGCCGATCAGTGAACGCGCGGCCGGTCATGGCCTCGCAAAACTTTACGCGAAGATGGCGGGGAGGAGGAAAACAGGTGGCAAGATTGATTCACGACCCATTGACGGAATTGAAAAACACCGGGATGATGCTGAAGGTGATTGAGAGAGGGCGCTACAACCTATTGGTGTGCCATGAGAATCTTCCTGGCGTTCCCACGGACACCCCCAGAGAGGCGCAGCTCAAGCTCCTGGACACTTTCCAGGCAGATGCGATTAAGCTCAGGCGAGCGCTGTTTCGTGATCTCGCGATAGGATTCTTCTGCCTGGCCTTACTTCTTATTGCGGGGGTCGTCAACGGGGTCTTTGCGTTCGTAGCACTTAGGGAAAATAGTTTGTTTTGGATCCCGAATACCGCCATTTGTGTATGGCTCCTTAATATGGTCAGAAAGGAGTTGATCAGATGAATAGGCGCTTGCGGCTGTCCGGCAAGGGTGGTGGGTCACATTAAACAATTTGACCAAAACGAGCCTGGTCAGCTCTGAGGTCGCTTAATTCTATTTCATCACCGTAAGCAGGAAACCTGGGTAATGGGGATTGTTGGGGAACACTCCTTAAGGGCCCGACCCACACAGGACAGGCAATATCGAAGGCAGAACAGTTTTAAGGCAAGTCCATTGTTACGCAGGAGGAGAACCTATGAAGATGGATCTGGATCTTGAGGCAGCAGTAAGAGATGATTCACCGGAACAGATTGAGCCGGTCCGAGTCCGCGCCACAAGCCACGCTATTGTTCCGGAATCGACGGCGAAGGCCAGCGTCGTTCATCCCATCCCGACGGATCCCCGAGACACGGCGCGAATGATCGAGATCGCGAGGATAAAGTTTTTCCCTTACGAAAGGCTCATTGACGATATGTTGAATGAGGTTCAGGCGGTCACGGTCAACAGCGATTCATCTCATAAAATCTGTGTCGAGCTCGGGGCCCGGGCGAAGCGCTTGGGAAAGGAGATTGACAAGGGAAGGGACGACCTCCTGAAGCCCGCCAACGATTTTGTGAAGGGCGTTCGTGCGATCGCGAAGCCGTACATGGAGAAATGTGACCGCATCGAGGAGCTTTCGAAGGTTAAGAATAAGGACTGGCTGGTTTATCGTGAGCTGGAGAGACGCAAGGTCCAGGAGTTGGCGAGAGTCGAGACGCAGAAGGTTCAGGAGAGAGTCAATATCGAAGCCGCTGCCGCTGGAGTCGAGACCGTCCAGATGCCTGTGCCGGTCATCAAAGAGGAAAAGCTCGTCACAAGAACGGCAGAGGGGACAGCTCATTCGAGGGCGACGAAGACATTCAAGATTATCAACCCGGCCCTGATCCCCAGGGAATACTTGATGGTTGACGAGCGGGCGATCCGGGAGGCCATCAAAAGGGGCGTTGAACAGATCCCCGGGGTGGAGATCATCGATGACATCGACATCGTTTATAGGACATAGCTCAGGATCCAGCAACGGACGAGGCTTAGAGCGCCGGACCAGAGCGCCAGGGGATGGAATAAGCCCATGGGAGGCGAGCGGTTGACCAATGGATCCTGAGTTTACCCATATTTGGTTTTGGAAGAAACGACACCCGGAAAGGAAGGGGCGCGTTTGCAGGGTGGTGGCAAGGGGCAGAATGAATAATATTCTGGTGGAGTTCTCTGATGGATTTAGAACCGTTACCTCACGGTACGCCGTGAGAAGAAAGGAGAAAAGTGATGGCAGCAGCGACAGACGTTGAGAAGCAGCAGGCAGTACAGAAGTACGAAACAATCAAGAAGATGTTCCTGAAAGACGATGTGAAAAAGAGGATCCAGCAGGTCATTCCTCAGTTCGTTAATGCGCAGCGGCTCTTCGAAGTATCAGTGACGATGCTGAGGGAGAACCAGGACCTGCTCAAGTGCAGCCAGGAAAGCCTTATCGCGGGGATCATGGGCATTCTGAAGCTCGGACTTGACCCTGTCTTGAAACAGGTCCATCTGGTCCCGTTCTGGAACGGCAGGACCAAGAGGTTCGAGGCCCAAATGATAATCGATTACAAGGGCTATCTGGTTCTTGCCAGGAGGTCCGGCGAGGTCGCGGATGTTTCGGTCGGGCACCGACACGAAAAGGATCACTGGAGGATGGTGAAGGGAACCACCGAACTCCTGGAACATATCCCGGCGGAGGGAGAGCGCGGCGAATACCTGGGATCCTACGTGGTCTTCTTCTTTAAGGACGGCGGGAAACCCTCTTTCGAATATATGACGAAGGGTGAAATTGATAAAAGGAAAGGGATCTCCCAAACCGGTAAAAAAGACGAAGGCCCCTGGAAGGATTGGGAAGAGGAGATGCGAGCAAAAACCGTCCTTCGACATCACATCAAGTATATCCCAGTCGCCACGGAGGATATGCAGCGAGCTTCTGAACTGGATGATCGAAGCGTGATCGGAGAGACACAGCTCGATCTTCTTCCGGACCTGGGTCTCGGGGCAGAGACCGGTCAAGAGGTAATCCAGGCGAACCCCGCCGCAGTCTTTGATGAACGCGCTAATAGGCTCATTCCAACGGAGGACTATGCCTTCTGGAATAACTTCCTCAACGAGACGGCCTCACTGAACAAGGTCTCTGTTGAAGAGATGAAAGCGAGCTATAAGGATGATCTGGAGAAGCTCGTCCAGGTCTTCACCCAAAAATATAAACCCAAGATGCTCGCGAAGCATGGCAAACCAGAAGCAACGAAACCGGTAGAGGACGCGCCCGTAAAGGCGGAGACCAAAACTGGTGATGCGGCGCCCCCCACTGGAAAGGACGAGGCAGGCCCCCGGAAGGATTTATTCGGTGGCCAATTGAAATGACCAGATACCCAGGACCTGAGATCGGTCGATTTCTGTCAAGAACATTGTTCCCACTTAATGGGCTGCCCGGCCTATGAGGAATGGGTAGAGGAGAGGAGAAAGGGCCAGTAACGGAGGAAGTCAACGATGGATTGGGAGAAAGCTCAGGCATATCTTAAAGAATTGACTAAGCAATACACGTCTTTATTAAACAATCCGGGGTGCAATCCTTATTTTGCCCTGGGGGTACTGGCTGCCTACAAAATGAGATTAGAAGAAGGTGAACGAACGCGGGCACTTTACGACGCCATAATGGATATGGAATAGATGCCACGAAGAGCCTACAAACGCCCGGTTGAGGAGGGCGTTATCCGAGACCTTGAAAAGAACGGATACGAAGTCGTAAGGAGGGGGCTTCCTTTCTGCTTCGCAAAGAAGAAGGGCGGGGGGCCCATGATTGCCATCTACGTTCGTCACGCCATGCGGGGCAAGGTAATAAACATTAACTCCGACGGTTTTAGTAAGGCCCAAATTCGGGGGATGGAATTTTTTGAAACATCCGGATCCCAAATCGTCAGAGTCGGAGGATAAGAATGAAGGATTTAGTCTTTGGAATAATCATGTTTGGGTTGGCCGTGGTGCTGGTTGTAATCATTCTAAGGTGTGGAAGGACGTTGTGAGGATAGGCGGGGGGCCCGCCATCCGCTTCTGTCACCCTTCTCCCCGAAGGACAGAGTGCGTTTGTCACAAACCCCCCGCCGCTTTTTAGGAGGAAGCGATGGAAGGACTTGTCATGAAATATTTCGTTTTGACCCCTGAGAAAAACAGTGCCTATGGTCATGCTTCTCGCATGGCGATGATCGCCTATTCTCGCGGCATAAAGAAGGCAGATCCCTTGCTTGCAGGAGATATCCTCGAATGGGTGAAATTGATCCGGCAGAGAATCCTGGCGGAAGCGGGGCTGAAGCCGCGAAGGGGGATGATAAAATGCCGCTGACAAAATCGAAGGGCAATATGTATTCGTGGGTGACACATCACTGGAGCCCGATTAGGGGTTGCCAGTTCGAATGCTCGTATTGCTATGTCAAGTTCTTCCAAGAGAAGTTTAAGTATGTGCCACCGCCGGGACTCGACAAGGAAGACCTGAGAACCCACCTGGGAAGGGAGAAAGTTATCTTCGTGGGTTCAAAGTGTGATATGTGGGGCCCATGGGTGTCTGACTCAGATATCCAGAAAGTGCTCCAACGATGCAAGGACTTTCCCGGGAACGAATACGTTTTCCAGAGTAAGGACCCAGGAAGGTTCAGGCATTTTGGATTTGCGGGCATTAACGCACTGGTCGGAACAACGATAGAGACCGATACCTACCCGGCGGGATTCAAGACGCTCGCACCGTCGATCGAGCATCGCGTTGAAGCGATGATGGGCATCTTTCGAAGAAAGTTCGTCACGATCGAGCCGATCATGGACTTCCGCCCGATCGGCCTCGTAACGCTAATCGATATGATCCGGCCGGATTTCGTGACGATCGGCGCCGACTCCAAGGGACACGGTCTGGTTGAGCCCCCCTGGGAGAAGGTGGAAGAGCTGATCCGCTTGTTGGGCGGGATTAAGATAGAGATCCGGCAGAAAAAGAATCTGGACAGGTTGAAGAAAGGGGCATAGTATGGGCCGCTATTGTGACTTTGCTCTCGCTGTCACCCATAAACACATTGCCAAAGAATACCCTTCGGGACTCGTCGAGTGGCTGGAAAAGATTGAGCCCGACCTCTGGGAGAAGATCCGGGCGGTTGAGAGGCACATGAATACCTTGGCCCTGAAGGACGACCGGGACGGCCTGGACGAAGCGATAAAAAAATACGAGATGCTTTGGGCTATGGGCGCGAGACACCTCAACCGGTGGAAGGAACATAAGGAGGATATCCCCCTGGACGACTCCAGACATGGGCCGCCTCAGCCGGACCCAGTGATACCGGTATTCAGGATCCCATCGTCACCGTCAGAGATGCGCCATGGGGAAAACCTTGACCTGGGGGCATCGCCGCTTCGGCCGGTAACTCCAGGAAGCGCGATGGTCGACGTCGTTGATGAAGACGAAGGTCAGGAGATCCCGGGCCTTAAACTTCCAGAATGAGGAGATAGATATGGCCTACCCAGGTGGGAAGAACGGTTCCGGGGTCTATCAGACCATCATTAACCAGATTCCCCCGCACGAAACCTATATCGAGCCGTTCCTTGGATCCGGCGCGATCCTCCGGATGAAGCGACCCTCGACGCTAACTATCGCCATTGATATCGATTCTGCAGTGATCGAAAGTTTTACAGCGAGATCGATCCCTCAAGGGACCACCCTCATCGTAGGCGATGCAGTACTCCTGCTTCGTGCCATGGAATGGGAGGGCAACGAGTTCATATACGTTGACCCGCCTTACCTTATGGAAACCCGGTCAACCAAGGGGAAGATTTACCGATGCGAGTTCTCCACCAGGAAACAACACCTCGAGCTGCTAACGCTATTACGAGCGATACCGCCGCGGGTAGACATCATGATTTCAGGATATCCAAACGCCTTATATGACGATGAACTACACGGATGGAGGACCCTGGAGTTTCAGGCAATGACCAGGGGAGCGAAGGCGGCGACCGAGAAACTGTGGATGAATTACCCGCAGCCGGTCCTCCTGCATGACTATCGGTATCTCGGGAAGGACTTCAGGGAAAGGGAGAGGATTAAAAGAAAGCAGATCCGCTGGAGGAAACGGCTTGACAGAATGGACACCCTCGAGCGAACCGCGCTTCTTTCAGCGATACAAGATCTCAGGGAGGCCGTGTAATGACCACAAAAAAAGAAATCGATGAGCTTGCCGCCGGGATGCCAGAGGGGCCGTTACTTAGAATCATCAACCTGATGGCGGGAGAGTTATTTAAACTTCGACGCAGGGTAGAGAAATTGGAAGGGGCGAAACCTTTCTCAACAGATTCACCTATTAACGAGGACTCCCAGAGCGAAAGCGGCAGCGCCCAACAGCCCCTGAAGCTGCCAATTTGATTTTGGTTTTGCAGTCTCCGCAAGCTTCAGCGCCCGATCGGTGACTTCCTTCATATCCTCAAATGCCCTCTTCTGAGCCGCGATCTCCATGTCCTTCACGGCAAGGATCTTATCCTTAATATCAACCTCTCTCCTGACCAGGTCGAGTTCTTTCTCCAGATTGGCAATCGTCTGATCTTTTAAGAGGCTTTGTTGTCGGCGAAGCTCCAGCTCCTTGCGGTCGATCTCGCATTCTTTCTCGTTCCGGAGGATCCTCTGGGCATCATCGAGGGGGAAGCATAGTTCTTGGCTTATAGCCACGCTTGCGAAAATCGTCAGCGAGAGCGTTAGGGTCAGTAGGAATAACGATGTTCGCGTACTCCTTTTTAAGAGCATCGATTTCTGCGTCTTTTTCACGGACCAACCTCCTCAACCTTCCTGATTCTTCCGCTGCAACGGATTGTGCAGCCTTCACCTTCTGAAGCTCCCCGGTCAGCCTATTAATTTCAGCCTCGTATATCTCCTCATTCTCCTCCAACACCTCGATGACACGCGACTGGTCATGCCGAAGGTTGTCCAGGGCCATGTTGTAGAGCTTCCGCGTGGCTGCCCATCCGGAGACACTCTGCCACAAGAAGAGGACGGCGATCGCAGCCCCCACCCACCCCCACCAGGGGATCTTTTTAGCCAGCGTTAGAAATGTATTCATGAATGCCTCTTGCGATGAGGGCTCCTATCTTCCGGAGCGTCAGCTCATCTGAAAATGTTTCGGACGACGAAGACTTGTCGATAAACCCAATTTCAATGAGGCAGGCGGGCGCGTTGGTTTCCCTGAGCACATAGAAGTTGCCCGCCTTGATGCCACGGAAAGGCTCGTCCGGGAAGATCCGGTCCACTTCATCAGCCAGGCACTGAGACAGCCTCAGCCCCTCCACGCTTCCCTGGTAGTACCAGATCTCTTCTCCCCTTGCTTCCGGGTCCCCTTCGAGATCCGGATCGGCGTCGGCGTTCGCGTGTATGCTCACGAAGCAGTCGGCCCCATCATTGTTCGAGATGTTACACCGCTCTTGGAGTGAAGCTGTCCGGTCGTAATTCCTTGTAAGGACGACACGGATCTCTGGGGCGACGATTTTCAACCCTTCGGCGACGTACCTTGCCACTTCGAGCGTCACATTCTTTTCTTCCATGTCCTTGAAGCAGGCTCCCGGCTGGCTGCCGCCGTGGCCCGGGTCGAGGCAGACTCTTTTTTTCAAGGTTCCTCCGAATACCGCCGGATGATCATTGGGGTTTATCTATCTTGGGGTTTACGATCCGTCGCTTCACAGCATACCAAAGAGCGGCGACCCCACAAGCGACACCAAAAATCCAGACTATAAGTAAGGCCCATCCGTTCATTCGACCCACCCCCCTTCAATATATATCTTGGTCACGTCATTCTTCCCACGAAGCCAGGTTCCGGTGTTGACAACCTGAAGATCGCCAACCCGGTGGTACCATTTCATGTGGGTGTGGGCCATGACGACCCTGGTAATCTCCCGGAGAGACCTACCCCCTTCTACCAGGAAAGACATCACGTAGTCAAGGCCTTTTTCCTTGTAGATTTCTGGGGTCCCAAACCTTCCCGTCCTCCGGATCCAGCCCTCGATGTCTCTCGCAATTGGCTCTATCCCATCAACAAGGTTGGTATCGATCCAGCTTACCCATTTGGTAAGGTATCTGCCGACGGAGTTGCCGTCGGAATTCATGGCATCGAACTGATGGCCATGAAGAAAAATGGTGTTTCCAATAATATATTTTTCAACGATTGGCACCCCATAGAAGTTCTCCATGGACAGCATTTTGGAGTCGTGATTTCCGATGACGTAAACCCGCGCCTTCCTAACAAGAGCATCTATCAGCTCCGTATGCTCCGCGCGAATCTCCCCGAAGCGTCTCCGCCAGAGATCGAAGATGTCACCATTAAGGACCAGGCTCTTGTCGGGAATGCTCGCTAAAAAGGAAAGAAGAGCGTTTTCATCAACGCCCTCGCCTTTGAGATAAATATGCAGATCTGATATCGACCAGAGGTTCATTAAATCTTTCCGACGAGCTTATTGATGACGCCTTCCACCGGGACCTCTTTCAACCCGACAAGAAGCAGGGCCATCCCGAGCCCGGTCTCTGCCCCAATAAACTTCCTCCATATCCCCAAACATACGAAGACCAGTAGCAGAAATTTCACGGATGTGATCTCCACCGCCAGCTTCTTCACCCCTCTTAAAACAACCTGCCCGAGGGATGCTCGTTTCAAATAGGTTTCCTGACCTTCCATGGCTGCCTCCCATCCCGTCTATTTGTCTCTCATTTCCTTTTTGAGATCGATGATCTCCTTCAGGATCTTCGTCTCCATCGTTTGCTCTATCCTCTTTATCTCTGTGGCGATCCATTCATGGTAATGCTTAAAGAGTTCATCAACCCGATGGCACATTCCCTCCATAACTTCTTTACACGTAGCGGCGTGTTCTGGCCTTGTCATAATTCCCCTTTCTGTCAGGCCCTCTCTCCAGAGCCTCAAGCCTAACAAGGCATCTTTCGCCGGGCAGGCATTCTGCGAACCCTTGCACCACTCGAAAAACTTATTGCGGGTGACGTAGCCACCATCGTCAGTGTGGTCCCTTTCGTGTTCCCGTCTCCAAGCTTCTTGGCCTGTAACAAAACGTTTTAGCCAATAGATGTTTCCGCCAACGAGTAAAGCGATTAACCCCCTGAATATCCATTCCCAAGTGGATCCCATCCGGCTTTCCTCCTATTTCTTGAAAGTCTTTTCCCACCAATCAACCGCTATGTCCATCGTTCTCCGGTCCTCTGCGTCGATTGAGCCCATGTATTTCCTTCGTAACTTAATCGGAATAAATGCCACCGGATGAGACTTTTTCATCGAATTTCGGATATCCTCCCTTTTTCCTCCAAGCCTCGTATATTCGTCAAGCCATTGCTTGGCCGTGGCCTCGTCATCGAATCGTTTCGCCTGCTTGTAATAATAAAGGGCGTTCGAGCGCCTGGTAGGACTAACGTCGGGCACTTCATAGCCTTCAGTCTTCAAGAAATTGCTGATTTTCTCAATAGTAGAATAGTAAGCCGACTCGCCAGGCTCGGAGGTATAGGCGATCGTATTGAGCAACGGGGTCAAAAGCCCCCTGATAGGTTTTGCCGCTGGCAAGATCCCGGCCTTACCCGCTGCATAATGAGCGTACCGATAAGGAACGTCCATCGAGATCGATTTGGCAAGGTGTTCCCATGGGTCTCGGATGGCCCTTGGTTTAAACATCTCGGGGTACAGGGTTTTCCCGGTAAGGGCTTCGACAGCTCCCTTCTCGATTGGACGTGCTCCGGAGAAAAGTTTCTGCATAGGGGCCTTCAATGCCTCGTCGAACTTCTTAGACCACGGTACTTTCCCGCTAACAACGTCCTTAAAGTCCTGCGGAAAATCCTCCATTCCAAACCAATTAAGCGCATCCGATAGGGCACCCTGGAAACGAATCGATATAACGGACCCATCGTCTCTTCTCCCAAGAATAAGATGAAGCTGGTTTCGCTGTGCTCTCTGCATCTCGTCGTCCTCGTCAGGGAAGAAGACGCCGTTCCAAAGATTGACCAGAGTGTAAAGCATCGTTGCCCTGATCCCAAGACCAACGCCTGCCCTGGCGGTAGCGGCCGCTCCGATCCGAAGGCCAGCCGCGCCGCCTCCTTCATGTTTGATATTCTTCAATAAGCGGACATAACGAGGCGCGTTGATTTCAATCCACGAATAGAAAGGGATCATGTGTTTTCTAAGCCACTGGCCGCTCTCGGAGATGTTGCCATAGTCTCCTACAAGCTCCCTTGCCAGCTTCGCCGCCTTCAGGGTCGAATCCGTTATGGCATCGATCTCCTCTCTTCTCGATGCTCCGTAAGGTGTCTTGCCAGAGGCAATTTGGTCCTGGAAGTACCGATACGAGGCAAGGCGGAGAATGTTCTCGCGGAAGTTGTTGAATTCCTTCACCCCACCCCAATAGCGTTGGACAACTCCGGGATTTGCACCAACGAGGGCCTTGAAAATCCCGGCCTCATTGATATCCGGAATCTCTTTAATGGTCATTCCGGATCCGATCACATCGCTCTTCATAGCGTCCTCGAGCATCGCCTTCTGTACCGGGGTCGCCCGGCCACGAAAGTCCGACCAGAGGTCCTTGATCGACGAGGTCAGATATTGCGAGGGCTTCATGTAGCGATCAAAGATGATCCGATGATTATAAGCAATGACGATGTCCAAGTCACCGCTCAGGTTGTTAATCCAATACTTCATGACCCTTAACGGGTTAAAGAGGATCCACTGTTTCCAGGAAGTTTGAATCGCATCGGCGCCTCTGAGGATGATACCTTCGGGCTTGAAGTCCCGGAAGTTATCCAGTGTCTGTGCCAGCTCGTCCGGAATAACCCACTGGGTTCTCTTTTGCCCAACAGCGAGCACTACCCTGAGATCATCCCAGGTAAGGGGCTGCCCCTGGTTCAAGACCCTGTCAACAACCTTATCTGTGAGAGAGAAGGTATTGAAGAAAACATTTCCCTTCTTTGGCTGCCACAACCTGTACTCGGGGAAATGCTTCAAGGCATCTCTCCAGTCTGAATAACCCTGCCTGAGAGCCTCTGCCTTCACCTGTCCAGAGACATCGTCATTTTTCTCGATCTCATTCAATGACTCCTTGGTCATGATCTGGCTCTGCATTTGTGCCAGGACTTCGAACTCTGCCTGAAGGTACTCTGTATTATAGGCGAGCCCGGATCCTTTCCGCGCGATCATGTAGCCCTTCTGGTGGGTCCGGAGATCTTCGCTCGACACCCGGGGTCCGTAATATTTCAGATTCATATACTGCATGACCTGGTGGTGATAATACCGGTCATCCTCCTTCGCGCTTTCGTTCAAGAGCTTCAGGTCTACCGATCGATCGACAAGCTGCTTCATGATGTTTTGCCGTCGATCGAAGGCGTCCATCATTCTTGGAGAGGCGTTGGCTGTGACCTTTGCGTAGTCTCTTTGCACTTGGGAGAGGTCCGTATAGCCAAAAGGTTTCTCGGTAGCCAGGTCCATAAGGCCGCTTTCGGCATCCCGGATGATGTCCGGGAGGATGACCATCTTTGAAAATCCCCAATACTCTGCCTTATCGAGAGGCTTCAGAATTTCTTCGAGTCTTGCCTGTGCCCACGCAATGGCTTTTTCAGGGACACTCTCTGCCCGGCGAAGGATGTCCTTCGTCATCCCGAATTTGCTATTGTCGGCCAGTCTGGGAAAATGCTCCGTGAAAGATTGCTTCAGTTTCAAATAGGTCTGGGAGAGTTTGTCGAACTTTGGTTGAGTGTCGAACCCCTTAGCTTCCCGCATCTCTTTTTCTACCGCCGGATCGTCAGATTCAAAATCAGACATCTGAACAGCGAACCGGGTTTCTCCTTCCGGGTTAATCGCCTGGTCATCGAAGACTACATAGTTGAAACCGCCCTCGTCTTTTCCGTGGATGGTCCCTGAAGGGTACTTTATCCCATCGATACCGGCATTCCTCAACAGAAAGAGCGATGCTTCTTTTGATCCGATCTTACGCTGCACCCCGGGGTGATCGGTATCAGCCTCTTTCCCAAATCGCGTCTCCAGGGCATCATAAAGATACTGTCCGCCAGGCAAAACGTCCGGGTCCATTAATGTAGCGAGTAAGCCTCCAAGGTCGTAGTCTTTCACATCAATCCTACGGATCATTAAGTTGCCGTATTTCACCGAGTCCAAAAGGCTATCCTTCAGCGTTACTCCAGATCCCGCCATCTGTCCAGATTCATCATAGATCTCATATTGCCGACCGAGATGATTGTTTGGGTTCTTTTCGAACTTCCAACCCTCGGGAACTCTTCCGCCACGGAGGTCCACCATTAATTTTTTCCAGACATCGAATTCGGCCTGCATCCCTTGACGTTTTACGAGGGCATCGGCTACCTTCTCTCTCTGCCGATTGGTGACGGTGTCATCCCAAGTCAGATAATCATACTGCTCTGGGGTCTTCCCTTGGTGTAGCGTGACCTTCTTAACGATCCGTGTGGGCTTTTCTGGGACACCCTCAAATGCTTTTGGAACGTCTTCCTTTGAGAAATTGTATGGTTGGTTCATGAGCCAAACGGGGAACGGGCCCTGTTCGTAGATATAGCGATTGAGATCTCTCATCCCATATTCGAATTCGCTTCCAGTATAGAACTTATACCCATTGGGATTCGGCCTGATAGCTCCCAAGCGGTCCAGGGTTTCTCTTTCCTCCCTGGTCACTTTCCAGGGATCGGTCCCCATCTTTGCGAATATCCTGTCGTATTCAGCTTCTTTCTCCGCACCCCAGGTACTTTTGAATTTAACGATACTCGGATCATTCATCCCGGCGGGGTGATATTCATATTCCGTCCTCGCCTGGCCAGCCAACAACCTGTCGATCCAGCCTTGCACAATGGCGCGTCTTCCGGCGGGAGAGGTCGCCTGTTCTCCGATGTTACCGACAGCCTCCTGGAACTTGGCATTCCCCTGGTTCTCTGCATACCAGCGGGCGATGTTTTCCTGATCTGTGAAATAAAGACCCCAACCGAAGGCCTGCGAACCGGCTCCCCGGTTTATGGCCTCCGAGCTGAACTGCGGGAACTCAAGCGCAGTCCCATGGTACAGCGGTCCAATCTGTGCGCGGTCGCCGGGCAATGGGGCAACCCTTGATAATCTCTTGTCAAGTTCCTGCATGGAGACCTGCCCGGCAAGGCTTCCCTTATAAGCGCGCCCGAAGATGCTTTCCGCATTGTCGAACCCGAGACCGGTTAAATAGTTACGAAGACTTTCGAAGAAATTTCTGATCCTATTAAAGATCCCCTTGACGGACAGAGGAAGGGCATTTCTTTTCTTCATCGCCCAATCTGCGAAGGCATTCGACTGGATCTCCGTTGTATCCATGCCCCCGGCGGAAGGAAACTTATCGGCCAGCATCGCTCGTTCTTCGTTGCTGAGGAAGATTTCCCATACGGTATGAAAAGCTTCATGGTATGCGGTACGGCCAACGGCTCCCGGGGTCTTTCCCTGCGTGGCAACCTCGATCATGGAGATGACGGATCCACTTCGAAGACGATAAAGCTTCTGCCGTCCACCAACGCTTCTACCTTGAAGCTCCATCCTGTAAAATTCCTCTGGGTTCGCTCCCGTGGGCGCAGGTCCGAACCAGTATTTGAGAGCGGCCTGGTTTTTCGGGTCGTTGACATCAAAATCCAGTTGTGGCTTGAAATCTACTCCGGATTTGGCGGGAAGGATCTTTAAGATGTGGTTGACGATCTCTTTGAGTTGATCAGGGGTTGCCTGACCCTCGACGGGTTTTACTCCGGTTTCTTTTGTACGGGGTCCAGCCTCACGCCTTTCAACGGATAGCCTCTGATCTGAAGGTCCTCCAAATAGGCTCGGAGTGCCACCGCTCCCTGGTTCTTCTCTTGTGGAGATTGCACCGGGTAGCGCCTCTCTGATCTGGTTGTAGACCTCTGTCTTAACTTTCTTGGCATCTTCCCCCTCCGATAGCCGTTCGGCTCCCTTGGTTATTATATCAGAAATCGGTCCTTTTGACCTCTTTAAAGCGTCAAAGACCGCCAGCATTTTATTCGCATCCTGGGATATCTCCCTACTGGCCTCAGCCTTGATCTCCTGACCAGGTACACGCGCAAGCTCCTCTGCGTTTCTTGCCACCATACCAAAAATCTTCTTGTCTTTGGCGAGTTCTTTCGCAATATGAGCCTGAATAGCGGCCTTTTCGAAGATCAAGGATTTCTTTGTCGTTGTGGTTCCAAAGAGATCTGTCTGGGCCATCTCCTTAACCGGAGCGGCGTTGACCTGATCAACGATCTCCCTAAGCACGTCGTTGGTGATCTTTATTCCTCTCTTCTCCTTCGCTTCGACCGCCCGAATGACTTCGTTCTGGAGATCCTGATCTTTGATTCCCCCGCCGATAACAACCGCCCTCTCGTATGGGAACGTCTTGTTGATCACTCCCTTAAAGATCCATTCGGCGAGGTTGGCCAGCGCCATAGCGTCACGCTGCAATCCCTTGGTAAACGATATCCCCTTGTCCTTCAGGTCTTCTTCGCTGTAAGAAGAGTCCCTAAAGAACTTTGCAGCATCGATGACGGTCCCCTGCCCTTCAGCAATATTCTGAAGAGCGCCATGCACTCTGGCCGTTGCAGCGGTAGGCGCGTCGATATGATAAACAGGGATGTTCCGGACACCCATGTCCCTGGCAAAAACCGTTCGGTTATGCCCATTGACCGCGTACCATTTCCCGTCTGCCGGATCCTTCCAAACGGAGATGACTCCGAAGAGGGCCTTATCAAAAACCCTTGCTCCCTTTAGGGATCCAGTGGCACCGGTCGCCTCCCTGTTCTCCAGCTTGTACTGGAACCGATCCGGATCGAGCTCGATTTTGTCGATCGGGAAATTGTCAGCGACCTCATTGGGTTTTGGTTCCGTCTGGACAGCCGCCTGCTTGATTGGGGTCATTGCCTGGACGGCCTTCCAATCTCCGGCTGCGCCGTATGGGGCTTCGTTGCCAACCCGTTCACCGGAGATGCTGCGGATGGCGTCGTCCCTCGTCTTGAATGTTTCGTGCCCCGACGGGCCTCGATCGTCAAGCCAGGTGATCCTCCATGGATCCTGGTCCGGGTAGGTATTCTTTGAAACAATCGCCTGCCGGAGCGGATCTCGGGTATTAACAAATCGAACGGTATCGGCATCCCCGGCAACCGCCATGTTGTAGGTGACGCCCTCGTCAATCCTGGTCTGATAGTCTACCCTCTTTTTCTCCGCCGCCGCCCTGGCTTCCTCTTTTGTCTTCTTACCGGGGGCCTGCATCAAGGCCGGTTCTCCTGGTCCCCCTTCTCCCTGAGTAACCGCTACTGGAGCCTTCTCCACGATTTCATACTTGCCGGTAAAGGGCTTTGTGGAAACCTTCAGATCCCCCCTTGCGACAGCACGTTGTAGGATGGATTCCGCTTCCTTAGCCGTGACCCTGATATTGTTCGTAGCCAGCGTACGTCTCGCCAGGTCCATCGATGCCATGCCGGAAGCCCTGGCCGACTCCATCACCATGTCGGCCAGCTCGTCCATGGAGTGACCCGCCATTTGTGCAGGTGTCCCCAGGTCCTTCTCAAAATCTTAGAATCGTGGTGCCAGAAACGATTTGTCACCCCGGCGCACAGCATCCTTCGCTTGGGCTTTCACGTATTCGGCATAATCGAGGTTCGCCTTATAGATCTGAACGTGTTTCGCGTCCGGGAAGATAACGTCGATGGGTCCCCACTCGCCGAAATTGAAGGTTCTCCTGTTCTCAGGGGTGATCTTTCCCTTGACAAGCTCTGGTTCTGCTTCTACACTGACCGTAGGAGGTTTCCCTATGGCTGGCAAAATTCCTTCCTGGATAGGTTCTGTGGCAAGACTCGGAGATGGTAGATTGGTTTGGGCACCCCCTGGCAATTCCCCCATACTGGTTGGTTCCGGTAAGGGAGATTGGACTTCCGCCCGAGAGGCCTCGCCAGGAGTCAAGGTGGGCGCCGTGACGGAAGCAGCTCCACTCACAGACGAAGAAATCCTCTCTCTTGTGGAAAGCGGGACACTGTCCCAGTAATCCCTCCACATAGCCGTGGATTTATGGAGATCCTTCTTGTATAGCAGTTCCTCTTCTGGAGTCATTGAATTGAAATCCTGGTCCGTGTAGTTCCTCCAAGCCCAATAAAGCTCGTCGGATTTCATCTTCAGATCCCAAGACTCCTTCGTGTGAATTTGAATCTCCCCATTAATCCCATCCCCAAGAGGCTTAGAAGCATTAATACCCCTATAACCAAAGTGGTTGAGGGGCTGCATGACAGTGATCTCTATTTCAAACCCGCGCTTTTTCAACTCCTCGACTGCCTTCTCTGCATCCTCCCATCTTTCGACATAGATACTCCCCCTGGCGTGGTCCTTTGGAGAGAGGATATCGTATTTCTTCCCGGCGGCAACCTTCCGGATCGTCTTTTCGAGTAACGACTTTGCGCTTTTCGCTATTCCAAACCATGTGGATCCTGGAATAGATACAGAGATCTCCTGCCCTTCCTTATCCAAGAGAGGCTGTTTTTCGGTTTTGGTCAATCCCTCGACCTCTTTCGCTCGTCTCCAGGCATCCGGCCATTTCTCTTCGGCCATCTTCTCGAAGTCATCTTTGGCTTCTCTATGCGCTTCCTTCTTGGCTTCCTTCGCGGCTTCGAAACTTCCGGCAGCCTGCTTCTGGATCCCCGCTGGAGCGGTGGGCTTCGGAGAGGGTTGCGCGGGTGTTCCGGTGGGGACAGTACCGGTTGGGGTTGGACCCATCCCCGAAGCCACCTTTTGAGCGATGTCCTTTATAGGCATATCCTTAAACGCCGGGTCTCGTCCGGATGCGGCGGCAAAGAACTTCTGAGCGAACTCAGATGCCTTTGCCGGGTCTGTAATACCCATAGAGTCAGCGACCTGTCTTGCTTGAGCGGTCACGGAGTCGAGAGCCTTAGCGTGTCCCATCCGGAACATATCCTCAGCCTCGGATCTCCTCCTCGTCATGGTCTCAATTTGGCCAATTATCTCAGCCCTCGATACCGGATCCCGCCCCCTGGTTCTCAGCGATGAGGTCAGATCGGCGATCTGCTGATCGGCGGTTTTTAGGAAATCATTGGTGGTTTCCTGGGTTTGAACCTGATTTGATAGGAACTCTGCCGGGGTTTGATCCCAGACATTGCCATAAAGGTCTGGGTACGTGGCCAGAGATGGTCCAAAGATACCACCCATTTGCCCCGTTTTACCCTTTCCCTGTGGCGCTGTTGGCCCCGTGGGCTGCTTTGGCGTCCCGCCCATGGGTGAGGGTGCCCCTTCTGGGGCCTTCCCTCTTTCAAGCCCTTCCGACGAGAGGATCGTGTCCAGGTCGATGGGTTCTCCCTTGGAGATCTTGTCGGTCGCGAAGGTTCCCCATTTCCTGGCCACATCCGGATTATCTTCGGCCAATTCCCGGGCAATCCGGAGGGCTGCCGACATCCTGTCTTTCGCCGGGGTCTTCTCATCACCTATCGCCTTTTCTATCGGTCCTGCCTGAAGGCGTTGTGCGGTCCTTCCAGCGGCACCGGTCAGGCCGGTCATGATCAAGGTAGGTGGAATAACCCCCATAGCCTCCTTGAACGGCTGTGCTTCTGGACGGATCCCCTGGAGTTTTTCCGCTTCTGACTGGATAAGCTGCTGGCCAATTTCTGTGCCAACCTCAACCGGCGCAGTTTTTAGGGCGAGTTCCTTCAGGAAGCGGCTAAGCGTTGGTTTGACAGCCTCCTTCAGCGTGACCCCTGCGACTGGTTTCGCGAGGGTCATAAGTTTCGTGAGGTACTTTGTACCCAGGGTCTCTCCAATCCACTCAGTCAGGCCTGTCACATAGGGGGCTACCCCAGGTTCAACGCCACGCTTCTCTGCTTCCTCTTTGGTTTGTTGATACTGTGCGGCTCCATAGAGGGCTGGCAACGCATAGGCCCCGCCGGTCATGGCAAGACCCGCAACCTTAGCGGCCGGGTGGGGAATAGCGCTCAACACCCTTCCCCCTGTTGCCAATGCCGCCGGGAGAACGCTGAGAGGAATCATTTCCCCTGCCTGCTCGAACCATCCCTTTTCTCTTCTCTTTTCTTCAGGTCCTTCTACTGCCGCGAGGGATTCTATCGGTTTACCGATCGAAGGGAGAAATAGCCCGAGTCCTTTGCCGATCTGTTCCGGTACGACGGTAGTTACACCGCGTTGCAACCCACGCGCGAGACCTTCGGGGGCTCCGAGCGGAGAAGGTGGGCGTGATTTTACACCGGGCGACGGAAAAGCCTCTATCCCGGGGGATGGCTGTTCAAACGGATCTTTGAAATCAATCCCCTGGCCGAAGTCCGGTTTCATGATACCGCCAGCCAGGGGAATGTCCTCTGTTCTTCTTTCGAAGGGATCAACGAAATCGAGAGCCATTACTTTCTCCCGTACCGGCGGTTGAACTCATATTCGAGCTGCATGTCACTCATTTTTGACCCCTGTGCCTTTGCCGCAGCCTTGAATGCAGCCACATTGGGAACGCCACCACCCGAAGGCGCACCGGGTTTCCCAGGTGATGCGGGACCGGAGCCGAGTACATAGTTCATCAACTCTTTCCGCTGTGTCCGGTAATAGCCTGCTTCATTTTCATCCATCGCGTTCCGTTCGGCCTCGACCAATTCGCGGATGACTCCAGGAAGCGTATGCATGAGGAGTTGTTGCTGTGGGCTCACATCTTTCGGATTCACCCCGCTCATGATCGACTCCCATTGTTTGTTTTGCGGGTTGTACTGCATTGTCACAGTATTTTCCCCCTGCCTTCCTGTCACCGTGGAAGGTGCCTGTCCTGCAAGGTGTTGAGCCCTGGCATACCTCTCCGCCATCTCTGCCGGAAGCCCCGTCCGTTCGAGCTCGGACTTCGTATTGTAATAATTGGCCTGTGCAAGCTCTGAAATGTTTTTCGCGTTCCCGGGTCCATACTGCATACCCGCCTCATAAAACTTCGTCGGGATCGCAGCTCTCCCCGTTGCCATGCCCGCCAGCCTTTCCTGAAGGTCAGCGATGTTCTTGGTTGCCTGGGTCTGCATAGTGCCCGCAAGCTTCTTATCCATCGGAAGCCCGAAACCCTGGAGCATAGATTTATTTTTCTCGATCAGCTCGCCGATCTGTTTTTCATACGGTCTTTGTTCCTCAGTGATCCGATCGAGGAAACGTTCATCCGGATGGGCGTCATAATAAGATCTCGGACCGGGGGTCATCTCTTTTTCCCATGATGCTCTCTGAGCGTCGATTCCAGAGAACAGGTTCGCTCGCGCCATCGCGTCACCCGCAACGTTCGGGGGCCCAAAGGAAAAGCTGCCCTGATCAGCCAGTTCTCTTTGAGAGAGATCCCATCCGGAGGGCACCGCATTATTTGGCGCTGCCCCGGATCCTCTCGCCGACGGTGGCGATACTGCAGGAGTTGTCCCGCGACTAAAAGCCTCCGGAAGAATCTCCGCCCCGTTGAACAATTGACCTCCCTGGACCCTTCCTTGTGTCGCCCATGGGGTCCTTCCCTGGAGACGAGGCATAATCTTGTCGAGAATTGATATCGGGATCGATTCATAGAGCATCTTCTCCCGATTCATAGTGATCGTGTCTTTCGGGGTAGGAGGGAGGGCGGCTGGCACAGCCGAAGGTCCATTCATGTTCGTATAAGGATCGGATGGAGATCCCTTGCCTCCCATGCCAGAAAGATTGCCTGCCGCGATCCTGCCCTCCGACCTGGCGTATTCCCCAAGTTCCGGATACTGATCTTCCATCCAGTTTGTTCCCATAGGTTTTCTCCTTAGTACGATGGGTTCGTGTTGTATGTATAATTCGATCCATTACTCGCTTGGAGACTTACTCCCGCGCTCACACTCGACAAGGCGCCTGCAACGACCTGGGCGTTGATTGAACCGATCGCTTTCATTGCCTCGATCTTGAGACCGTTCATGGTCTTGAAATTCTCGATATCGATTTCTGCGTCCTTGATGACAAGATCCGCCTTGGCCACGGCGGCTTTAATCTGGGAATCGAAAACTTTTATTTTGGTCTCGATCAACGACGTATACACCTGAGCCGTCCCCTTGTAGACTTCAACCTCCCCCAGAAATTTCTTGACAATTGCATCGATCCTGGATACCTCTGCCTGGACCTTCGCCTTATATACCTCGACGCGCTGGATATAGTATTGCAGTCCTTTCTCGATAGCGAATTTCGTGTTCGCATCGGAAAGTTCAAAAGATTTTATGGCAAGCTCCCTTGCCACGTCTTTTCGCTTGTTGTTGTGTTCGATGATGGCCTGCGTGAGATTCGCAGCCAGCATCCCGTCCGGAAGAGTGAAGCCACTTTTTGACCATTCCGTCCTGATTTTGTCCAGCTCCTCGTTCAGTAGAAGTTCAGCTCTCTCGGATTCTCTTTCAAAGATGGCGATCTCAACCGCCAGCGGGATCGCCGGACCCCCCTGGGTGATATCGTGGAGCAACTTATCTCTGATCGCCGTATTGACTTCATCGGCTTCCGTGAGGTCATCTGGCATGTTCAGATTAATCGATGGGGCTACCGGAGGCGTTGCTACAAAAGCATCGACAACCGGAGGGATAAGGTCCGGAATCGTAATATCCACATCGAGGTTATTCAGAGTTCCGGAGACCTCCTCCAACCTTGAGATCGTCTCTTGCGCCTGTCTGAGAGCGGTATCGGCGTACCCGCCATCACCCATCGTCTTATTGAACTTCTCATTAACAATGTCCGGGACGGTCCCGAAAAGCGCCCAACGTTTCTCAATTCCTTCGACTTCAGCCATAATATCCTCCTATGCCACGATCAATGGCAGATCCGCTGTTGCAATAACTCCGAAATCGGCAGTTGAACCGATAGAATCAAAGGTTGGAAATACCGAAAACCCGGTCATGAATCCTGTTAGACCAACCCTGTTGAGCGCTATCATAGCCGAATCGAGATAGATGAAAGGGTTGTCCGGAAGGTTGTGATAGATGACCGCATTGTTCAGCTTACGGGTCTTAAAGTATGGGTTTAATGTAATGAACGGGACCCCACTTGCAATCTCGACCCCGGTATTGGATTTCCACACACGGAACGATCCGCTCTCCCCGATATTGGATCCCGGGTGTTGATTGATCCCTAACAGGCCTGGACGCAAAATGCTATTCTTACAAAACTCTATGCCCCCCGGCCATGTCGTGGATATCGTTCCTACCCTGTATGACTGAGATCCATTCGAAAGATACTGGTGGATATCAGCGAACTCGGACATGAACGCCGCAAACACAGAAGATTTCAAATCATAAATCCATCCCGACCTCGATAGACCGGTGAAGGATCCCCAGGCCTTCGTAATGCTCGATCCACGATTATATAGAAGGATAGCCCTGTCAACAAACAGGAGGTATGGGTTGGAGAGATCAGCCCACGCCATCAACGCTTCCGGGACCTTCTGGATTGAATGATACCTCATGAGGAATGGAGCGCCAGATCCAGACGTATCGTCAGTCTGCTTCGGAACGTATGGCCACAGGCCTTCGTATACAAGCGGCATGTTGTCAGTGCCCAATGGATCAAGTTTTGAGTACGTCGCATCACCTTTAATCTGGTAGTGGTTCTGGTCATAAAAGTATTCAAGAAATGGTTCCTCATAGTCAGTTACCCGACCCGCAAAATATGGGTTTGGATCGCAATAGACGCTCATGCCGTGGTCATTGTACGACCATGGGGTGACTCCTCCGTCGGTATAAAAGTCCACCCACCTGAGCGGCTTCTTATATCTCGTCATCCTCGAAACCACCGCATGTCCCCCCGATGAATCAACCGCAACACCAACAAGTCTCTTGGCCTCTCCAAATTCGTTCGGATCCCCAAGGGGATGAGGCGCTATCGATTCGGCTCCATCGCTCTTTACCCCAACGTGTGCTGTGCAGGTGAGGTTGGCGGACAAGTATTCCCAAAAACCATTATTAAATCCAGTTGGTTTATAAACATAATGGACGAACGCTCGATACTCGCCTGGGATCTCGACAGAGTTGCCTTCGAAGTAAAGTTTTTCATTTGCAACCGCTGGTAAGGCGACAGGCAGCGCAGCGTAATACTGTATTCGCACTGACCAGACATAGTCATCATCTTCGAAACTGGCGGTCCAACCATCTCCGCTTGGGACCGCGCTTCCACCAAGTTGCCTAATCCACGTAGGATTTTGCCTGAATGGAGCCCCCATCACCACGGCCGGAACGGACTCTACGGGCATGGTGAAATCGACACTGTTATATGTATAATCGAACTTATGGTAGGTATCTCCATCAAACACGACCGGAACGTCAATGGCGGCTGGCGCAGTTAAGCTGAAAGAGAACTGACAAAGAGTGTCGCTGGTACCCCCGTATTCGGTAGAAACCACAAAGTACGACAACAGTCCGATCGACGCATTGAATTCCTGGACCCCGAGCAGGTTATCCCCCACAAACTCATGAAGAACGCTACCAGAGAGATCGATATACATATTCGAAACGCCGGGGGCTGTCGTCTTAAAATAGATCTTCCTACTGTAATGTATCTGGGGGGCTATGACCAGAAACGGATAGACTTCGGCGGTTACAATGTCTGGAATGACTCCCCTAACTGGTACGTTTATGAACACCGAATCCTGTCCAAAATGAGATTTGGCCACAATGACCGTTCCGTCGGCGAACACCCGAGTCATTTTGAGCTGTCCAAGCTTTCTGAAGCTCATGAGGTTCTTCAGTTCGTAAAGCAGCTTGCTGGCCTCTCCCCGATATCGCGCGACGGAGGGATCGTCCGGATTGTTTGATCGCCGGGAGAGAGACGTGCTCGGGTATTGATATGGGTGGTCAGTCATTCTCGTACCTGAAAGATCGTGCGCTCGGGACGCGCTTGGTTCCAACTAAACATGCATCTATGCCAATCGTTTGCGTGTAGAGGTGCGCCCCCGACACTTCGAGCCACGCATCGATGGAGAGCACTTTCGAAAATGCCATGCTCAACGATGCATCGATGGACGTTCCCGCAGTAAGGCCGGTTATGTTAAGCAGGCTGTCCATGACCGCTGTCTCGACCTTCCCCTCAGTGAGATAGGCGTCCATAGAGAGCAGGCCGGAGAGCGTTATCTTTAGGAACGCATCGAGGGATGTCCCCGCTTGTTGGCCAGCTTTGTTCAATAAAGCATCTATGAACGCTTGGACGGATCCTACCGACGCTGAGACGATCAGGATCGCATCGAGAGAAACGTCCTGCCCGAATGTTTTATTCAAATAGGCATCGATTAAAACCGCTTTCGTGAAAGCCTGGTAGATCATGGCGTCGATTGAAATATCCTTTGTTAATAACGACTGAAGAAAGGCGTCCAGAGACACACTGAGAGACAGGTTGAGCTTACTGAGAAACGCATCGAGAGACAGGGTGCCGGTCCTTGGAGCGTAGAGGTAAGCATCGAGTCCGAGGCTCTTGGTGATAAGGGCGTAGAGAAACCCGTCAAGGGATATGCTCCCGGTAAGGTTCAGCTTGGAGAGAAGCGCATCAACCGAGACGGACCTCGTCGAACCGAGCTTTGATAAGAGCGAGTCTATTGAGACTGACTTAGTCCCGATTGCGGACAGGAGAGCGTCGAGACTGGCAGTCCCGGAGAGGATCTTATAGAGAAGAGCGTCGAGGGCCGGGGTCCTTGTAAGATTTAACTTCTGGAGCAGGGCATCGATCCCAAGAGTCCCGGTATATATTTTCTGGAGATAAGAATCCAGGCTCACGGTCTGGGTAAAGGTAGTCGCCCCGGTCCCGACGAGAACGTTAAAAACCGCCCCAGAGTTCTTTAGAGTGACATCAAAGGCCATTAGGTTCCGACTCCAGACTCAGACCGTCCGGTGTGAGTTGCGTCTTCCCGGGCTTCTACAAAAACACTCTCAACGTCATCGAACCACGTCAATGAATAAGCTCCATTACCGCTCCGGGACGTATTTTGAACTTCTTCCCTTCTCCCGGATACGTCCCGGTAGGCCCTGAGTGTGACTGTGCCCCCTGCGGATCCACTAACGGTCCCCGATATCGCTTTCGTAATGGAGTGGTAAGTCATCCAGGCGGCGAGCGGCCTCGTCGCCACCGGGGAACAAGCGATCCGCCATCGCAGGGAATCATCGACAAGATAAGCGTCAAGCTTGGGATCTAAGGTCCATCGCCGGTAAGGATGATTTGGAGTCGGCAGACAGACCGGATAGACTCCCAATTCAGACTCAGTCAAGAACCAGATACATCCCTGGGTGGTGAAGAAACCAAACTGCCCTGACTCGCTGAATATCGTCGTCCCGCTGACGGGAGAGTTCGCCGCCCCCTGGGTATTCATGGAGATCATGAGTAAGTCGTTCATGAACCATTCCGCCTCCGGAGGACTGAAGAGTCCGGCGGCGGAGATTGTGCTGACAGTCCCGCTCGCCTGGCTATTCTGTTGCCACATGCTGACAGAATGATTATGGACGCCGTCGCCGCTGGCGTGTTTTCCTGACGTATAATTGAGCAATAACAGGCCCATGAATCCGGCGGGCGTGATCCCCGCTGAACCTATATAGACCTGCCAATATACTCTATTTCTGCCCCTGGCGATAGTGAAACCCGCCCCTCCAGCCCCGCCAGAATCGATACGCTGTGAGAGAAATGAGGCCCCGCAATAGAGCAGGGCCGCGTCGGTGTATGTCCTGCCCGAGCCCTCTCCGAGAAGGACAACCGGGTTGACGTTTGTGCTCTGAGAGTACCAGATAAGAGCCCCGGATTGAACCAGCGTGATGGTCGCCGGTTCCCCGATCATGATATCCATCGCCACAGCTTCTGCTGTGTCATTGACCGATGTGGCCCCAGGGATTGCTATCGGAGCCATCCCAATGACCAGGGAGTTGAGGATAGTGCTCGAATTCGTATGGTCATATTCGTAAGTTACACACAGAACAATCCCGACATGATTAAAGGTTGAGGCCGTGGTGATGGTGCTCGATCGCAGTTTGAAAGCGGCAACCGCCCCGCTTGTGACCCAGGTTGCCGCAGTCTGTTCCCAGAAATAGACTCCCATGCAAGACGAAGCAAGACCGGATTCGTGGATGCCGGTCAGGTGTTCCGTTTCGCTATTGACCTGCATCCCAAGTGAGGCGTCATTGGCTGTCCCTACCGTTGACTCGTTGTACCACAGCTCAAACCAGACACGGCGAATTGTTTTACTTGACTCTGGGAGAAAGGTATCGAGGCGAGGGACCTGGTTCGTCCCGATCTCTGCGAGGGAAGCTGTTAGGGCTCCCGTCCCGGAATCAAGCGGAATGTGAACGGTCTTGACCCTGGTCTGCTGCTCATCGGAGTAGTAGGTGATGATAAGTTTCGCACCAATGTTCGCGGTTGTAACTGCGGCGAAGCTCACACCGACCTGGCAGGTTTGTGACCCGCCCGCCCCGAAGTTGGAATTGAAATATGCAGTTACATCTCTTTCGAAGAAGTATGAACCGCTCTCCCCCGTATTCGCGGGAGGGTTTCCAAGGGTAGTGTCACTGAAGGCGACCCCACCGAGTTTTATCCCGACCAGGGGAGAGGTAAGGGTGGTAGCAGATGTCACCGCATCCCGGCAGAAGACCTGAACCCTGACGGAGAAAAAGCTTCGATTCCCGGTCTCTGGGATGTAGAGCGTGATTGCTCCAAAATCGTATCTCGTCGCAGCGGCAAGGGCCGCCCCGTTTCGAGACTGGAAAGCGTATTCAATCGTTTTGAGCCTGCTCGTTGCCATCTACAAATAAACCTCAAAATCTGGGGCCGTGACGAGGCTTTGCCCCGTTGTCGAAAACACCCAGAACCGGTAATTGTTCGTCTGAATACAGTGGAGATACTCAACCAGGCCATATCCCCCGCCCCTGTTCTTTATGATGCCACGCCCGAACCTCTTTACGAACCTCTCTCCCTTGTCCTTGTTGATTATGACATCATGCCTCAAAACACCCCCCGCAAAAGGAATGATCGATATCCTGACAACATCTTCTGGAATGAGGGTCGAAGGGTTCTCACTCCCGTTGTCATTGTACTGCCGAACGATGCCGCCCGGTCCCTCCACTTCCCACTGAAAAACCTCAGAAAGTCTCATCTTATGTCTCGTCATAAGCAAAGGTTAGAGTCTCAGGTGTGAGCTGCCCTGGAGCGGCGGTGTTCGCAACGCCCATCTGCATCCGGATGTGATCTCCCTTATAGCCAGTGCCAGAATGAGGACCGGTGTTGATCGCATCGAGATCAACCGGAGCCCCACTCGTCTTTGTGAACAGGTCGGTTCCAGCAATATCCGTATTGATATTCGGGAACGTTCCGAGACCGGCGGCCGGGACATTATATTGTACAGTGATTCCCGTCCCGAAGGTGTTCGAGCCATCCGTGTAGCAACGGAGGTTCTGGATATCGACCGATGGACCGGCCTGAAAATAGAACCGCGCATGTTTCGTGTAGCTGAAGATCGTTGCACCCGTCGGGATCTGAAGACGATCGACTGTATCAACCGTTTGGTTGTCCGCACCCTTGAATCTGATCGTTCCGGAAGTCTTGTCCACTCCAGCCGCTGCCGCTGTCATCTCATGGATTTGAACTGTTGCTGCCATAGTTTCCTCCTTATTCGTCTATAACTTCTTCGTACAGGGTTTCACCGGCCAACGGTGGATGAATCGGACCGCCCGGGAGGTCATTAAAGTCGAAGGGTCCATCGTCGGGTTGCTCAATCTTCACGACCAATTCATCGTATAGAAATTCAGCGCCGTTCATGATGTTTTTATCTCCGAATCGTATCTACAATCATTCGGATCTTTGCTAAGTCGAAGTCCGCGCCAGAAAGATTGACCAGCTCAACGATCTGATATCTGCCCCGCAACCCCCTGGGAGTTTTTACACGCTCTTCGTGGATATCGCTGCCTGCAACTTCTGTCTGAAGCTCTGACGTGCGATCGGACCCATCCTCCTTTGTGGCAAGGATAAGAGCCAAATGACCGGCGGACCTGTAACACAGCCAGATCCCGTCAAAGACCTTCAGAAACGCATTCCCAAAATTTAACGGATGCGTCTTTACTTTCGATAGAATACCCATCCCTCCGTTCTTGTCACCTTCCAGGAGATAGATCCCGTTGTTTTTTGCTCCGTAGAGATGGCCATCGAAAGAGGACAAACTATTGAATGGATAATCGTCATACGTGGAGATCCCTTGGTTCGAGACGTTCATGACCACCGTCTTAAAGACCATCTCCGAGTCGAGGCGTCCGAATCCTGCAAAAACCGGGGAAGGCAATTCAAAACTACCCTCACTATATGAAGGCGCGAGGTTGCCAAAGACAGGAACCGGGAGGATAAATGTGCCATGGCTCGTACCACCGAGACGGCCCTCCATAGTGATAACGGGGAGGATGAATGTGCCGGAGGACCGTGTTGTTGGGTTGTTGATCTGTCCGGAGGGAATAGGGACGGGAAGAGCGAACTGACCGGAGATAGCCCTGGAGGTAGACGATCCGGAGAGAGTATGGACGGGTAACGCAAATGTACCGGTGGAAGTCGTTGCCATTTAAGCCATCCTTTACGGCCTATGCTTCTGCCGGTAGTGACACCGCGTAATTGCTCACTGTATGGGTCTCTGTCGCCACAAGGCTAAGATTCGATAAGTTCAGCTCCGCTCCGGAGGTTGAACATGATCCCTGAATCCTGAGCTGAGTGGTTGAGAGAGTTCCGTCATCGTTCGAGGTCACAATCCTGAAGTATCCGGCGACCCCATTGACAAGAACCGTTCCTGACCATACATCCGAATTCTTCGGCATAGACCCCCCGGACGAGGGCCCGAACTGGAGCGTATCTTGTCGCACCGCCGCCTGTTTTGCCGTGACTGTTGCCGTGGTTGTTCCTCCACCATCGGCGAGAGTGAGATCCAGACCATCAATGCGTCCCTGAACCCAGAGGGCTGCCGGACCGGTTGCGTCCTGGTCGGCGATCGCCAGGAGTTGCGGAATGTCACTGAGCATCTGTGCAACCTTCTTCGCGACCTTGGTGTCCGTGTCTTCTGAGGCTGTGATCGTAAAGGTGTGGGTCGTCGGTCCGACGCCATCCACGGTGACATTGATCTTCACCGTATTGCCCAACGTCGCATTCGGGATGGTGATTTTGTAAACCCGGGGTGTCGATCGCTCATCGGCAGAAACCGTCCCGCCCGATTTGGTGATGATGGCCAGAAGCGTTCCCGTCACAGCATCGTCGGCGCTGGCAGGCGCGGAGCCGGTGTAGATCTTCACAACACAATCTTCGAGAGCCTTTCGCACAGGGCCCTCAGCCAGTAAGTAATCTCTCATTCCGGTAGATAGTCTTCGAGCCATTTTTCATCCTCCTTCTATTGCTGGTTTTGGAATTGTGAATCCACCGGAGATATCGCCCTGCCCGGCTTGCAGTTGGTAAATAAAAACATATTGTTGATAGCCATTTTCGGTTTTCAGGACGGCGACACCTGCGTCGATGGAATCGTCGATTTTGAAACGTCCCTCTTGTCTCTCGATAGCAACCCCCCCTGGGAAGCCTTTGTATGGTCCGCATGAAGTCATCCAGTAAACTGCCTTTCCGCTGGCCCCCCTTCCGATATCATCCCCGTCAACGGTAACGGCGGACCCCTCGATCGCTCCGAGATCCAGGACCTTTACAAGCTTGAATTGAGAGGGATCATCGCCGCCGATAAAATAAGTCTTGTCGTCTGCACTGACATACATCCCATCGGCCACAGCCCTGACCATGGTGATTCTCCCTGGCAAAGCCTTGGCGTTCTTCCTCCTATCCATCTGACCCAGAAGCGTTGCATCCGAGTAGAAGAGGTTGGCTCCATTGGCCGCATAGAGCCTGCCGTTATAATATTCCAGGATCTGGCCGCCGACCATCCGCGTCTTATAGGTCTGTCTTGGCTCAGGGAAGGGGTAGGATAGTCCTTCGAATACGAAGCCAACGATGGAGTTGTTACCAAAATAAACAGTGCCGTTGACTGAGACGTAGGACATCCTGTCGTTGGGGTTCACCCCCGATATGAGAGTCGTCGCAGTCAGGTCCTTATTCAATCGCTTAAACGTGGTCCCATCCACAAAAAGGGCCGTCTTGCCATCCGACCAGAAGCTATGGATGGCAGATCCGGCAACGACCGGAGATTCGCCATAACCCTTTTTCCTGTGTATCATCCCCTCGTCGTCGATGTCGATATTAAGCAGCTCACGGAGATAAATCCCGTTCTTTTGCAGTTGGAGCTGCACAGGATCGGAAGTGTTGTCGATACCGAGGAAGGTCGTGATGTTGAAATCAGTCATACTGTCCCCGCATCTGGCCGCAGGATTTGAGCCGGATGTCTCAACCGGTCCCTGGCCGTTTTTGCTTTTCCCTTATCACGTTCGAAGAGCAACCTGTGTGTTTCGGCAGCCTTCGGATCGAACGTCTGCGAATCTCTCTTCAGATACGCTTTACGGAGAATCCCCGAAATGAGCTTGTTGTGATCGGTGGAGACAATCTCCGGTGATTGGGTTTGCCAGGCACCTATGGTCAACTGAGAGAGGGGAAGCCGGGTAACTGAAAGTAGAAGTGTATCTCTAACCTTTCTGACCACAGTTGCGACGGTCTCTGTCTGGACGGCCTCGTCAACGGTAAAAGAATCGGCCGCCACCGAAGCAACCGTGAATACCCCGTCATTAAGGGTCCCGGCAATGTCCACCTGATTGCCAACGGCTAAATAGGTGGAGAAACCCTGACCGGCGAGAGTGAAAGTCTTTGTCACATCGTCGGCGGTCATTGTGCCGGAAAAGTAGCCGTCTGTGTTGAAATAGGGAACGGTCCGAAGCTTACCACTCTCGTAATCCGGGATGATGTGGCAGGGCGTTCCTGTCCTCGTTTCCCATGCGAACAGATTATCGTTCATCCACGGTTCATCCCTGATATTGAGATGTGGATAACCGGTGACGAGCCTTCCTCTCCGGATCAAGACGATCCTTGAATCCATGTCGTAGGTGTATTGATTGGAGAGAAGGAGTATCTTACAGATAGCTTCTGTCGAAGAGTCTTGCAGACAGAGAGTTTCCTTAGTCCATTCATTCAACGCTTCATTCAGAGCACGAAGAAGTTCTTCGTTGGACCAGAGGTAGGGCAGGATGATGTCATCTAAATATTCCGATCGCGCGGCATCGATGATTTCCTTGGTTGTGCTCATAAGGTTTCCCTCTCAAGGCAAGATCTCCTTGCCTTCAAGTAGTCCGGATCCGATATTATCGAAGGCGGTGATGAAACACTTGCTGTTTGCGAAGAGGCATCTTCCCCCCACCTTTGCCGGTGTCAGCTCGACCCTATGAGTTTCGAATTCGTTTCCGCCCCAGGGGCCCTGTGAGATAGACCCCCTCCAGTTCGGGCAGACAACGATAGTGGCTTTGGAGTAACGACGTGCCTTCATTAAAGCCTTTTGCCATTCGCCTTCCCGAAAGTGTTCGAGAATGTCTCCCATGAAAGCAAGATCGTAGGTTAGTTGGAAGATCACTTCTTCGGAGAGCCAATTCGCCACGTGGACGACGTTATAGACGAAGTCGTGGACCGGGCTAAGGTATCGGCGTTCGACCTCTACCCCATCGATGACCACCTGCCAGGTCTTACGCGCGAAACGGCCGTAATTCAAATCGAGGAGTTCCCGAAAGAGGAAGCCGTATCGGCCGTTGCCTGGACCTATATCAAGGATCGACATCGGCCCAAGTTTCTCAACGAGCTTCAGAACCCTCGAAATGGTGATCGGATCGGAAGAAGGCATTATTTATCCAGCCACATCAGGATGCCACCGACAACCATGATTATTCCACCTACGGTCGCACCTGCACTAATACTCAGCAACGGACTTGCCATGATGATCGTCAGCCCTGTCCACAGTAATTTTATTCCTACCATATTATCCTCCTACTTTTTCCCATCCTTCCAGTATCCAAACCCGGAGTTGACCTTCTCCCAGGCCCTACGGAGGTCCCGCGAATTGTAAGGACTTACGAGGACTTTGGCGATATGCTTCACGATGATGCTCTGATCGACCGTGACCTTGATCCCCGCCTTCGAAAGCAGCCACATGAAATAGAAGTCATCCGGACAGTATCTTCTGCACCCTTCCGAATCATAGATGTCCTTGAAATAAGGCGTCGGAAGTTTGTCCAGTATCTTCGGATCGACCATCAACGCGCCCGTACCCGTACAATCGACTTCGAAAATCTTCTTGTCGGGCGGCGGTTGAACCGCTGTAAACTTCGGGGTGATGATCCCATCGATCTCTTCTTCGCCCTCGAACTTATAGGTACAAAACTCAAATGGGGCATAGCGCGACACGTTGATGGCTGAAACAACCGGCTCGTCGTGGGCGAGCATCATTTCAAGATACTCCGGAGGATAGACCTGATCTGTGTCCATCCAGAGGATGCGGTCGAAATTGTATTTGGCCTCATTGATCGAGACGTTGTGCCGCTCGGAGGCGGTGAACTGCTTAAGCTTACCGAACTTTACCTGCCATCCCTGTGGAATTTTCCATGTCCCGTACTGGTCTTCCCACTCGGACTCAACCCATTCCCGCGATTTCGAAACCCCAACCAATGCCTTCACGCACCCTCCTCTGTTTCAATCGAGATATTCGTGTAGACCAATATAAAAGTCTAACGTTCCAGTGTTCTGCCCCGGACAAAAACAGCGGGCCCAAAGCTTTGTACGAACGCTATGCCTGTCGGTTTGGACCTGCTGCGCCATACGTTCGGCGACCTGACCCGTACCGACTGAACAATAAACAAACTCAGTGTATTCGTCATCCGCGAGGGCTATGGCGGGAGAATCACCATGAGCAAATTGGATCAGGTATGGGACGTTTCTCTCTGAATCTGAGATGTGGATAAGATGGGGATCATAGAAAAGTGCATTCGATGATATCGGGGTATCCGAACTTCCAAGGATCTGAACCCAGGCACCCCAGGTATCGTTACCTGCATCGATCTGGAACGCTGATGCATGTCCGGGGGAAAAACGATCGGCACGATGAGTTTCGCCTACGGGGATGGCAGCGAGCGCCAACCACCTCGCATGGTGATGGAGATGGTGTTCAGTAATGTGGACTTTTTCGGTCGCTGTAACCGAGATACCACTCACTTTATTCGAACCTCCACTGAAAGGAGTCATCAATTTCGAGGACTCCAAGATGCTTAACAATGATCTGCGTATCCACCCAGATCTGATTCCCCTGGTTATTCAACCTCTGGACAAATGCCACGTCCTGCATGACTTTCACGTCATTCGTTCCGGGGGCACATTCATCGCCAAACCACGGTCTGCTCAGGCCGTTTAAGATGTCAGCCTCGAAAAGCATCGCGCCGGTCCCGATGATCTCGCCTTTTACGATCGGACCAGATTCCCTTGTGATAGGGATAAGTTCCTGGGTATCAGGATCGATCATCATCCCGATGGGCTGAAAGGGTCTGGTTCCCTGCCCGGGTCTATGGCCACGGATAGGAACGAGGCAATTAATAACCTGCTTTCGATTCATCCAGTCATTGAGGTCATTGACCTCCATCCATTTGACCATTCGGCGGACCATATCAGCTTCAGGATAGACCTCGTCCCCACCGATGATCAAAATGTGAGAGGCCCCCCACTGGAGGGCCTTCTCGCATCCTATTTCGTGTCGCCGGGCTGGAGTCCTTCCGGTTCCAAAGAAAAGTTTGTGGTCCTTGTTTTTGGTTCCGGGAAGATCCAGCTCTTCGTAAGTCTCCCAGGTCCGACGCCAAATCATATCGGTCCCCCAGGGGATGACGATGGCGAGCTTGATGGTTTCCCAATTAACGATCTGTGGAACGAACACAGGCGCTCCGTTACGTGGTTGTAGTAACCACGCCGATCTTATTCACGGCGGCGATATTGTAAGTCTCAATGATGTGCTGAAAGGTCGGAGTAAATATCGCGCCGACGGACGTATTACTCGAAGGGGAAATCCCCCGACAATCGATTGTGAACTGGAGACCGGATGCGGCGGCAGACCTCGTTCTGGTGGCGATGCCACGGCAGATAAAAAGGGCTTTCTCGACGGTAAGTCTCCCCGTCAATTTTCCACCTTCAACACAGGCTCTCCACCGCTCTGCTTTTTTTGCCCCAACGTCCATGAACCTACCTCCGATGATCTGGGTGTCAGTTCCACCGACATTGAGAACCGCAGTCTGGGGATGAATGCTTGCGTTGGTGGTGACGGTGTTGACGTATTCGCATTCGATCAGCCTGACAGCATCGCCACTGAGAACGACGATCATGTGATACATATCATAGGCCATCTCGAAGCGACACCGGATGAATTCAACACAGTCAGCGGCGATCCTCAAAAGACGGGTCGCTGCCGTAACGGCCGAACCGGCGATGATCCGGGCATTGTAGATTTTGCAGTTGGCGGCTGCCATATTCAAACCGGGGATCGCAGCGTTGACCGTGAAGACGGGTCGGTTCAGACCGTTCCCGATGCAAACGATGGAGACGCCGGTTTTATTGCCCTGCCCGGCTGAAGTCATGGTTTCGGAATGCCCGGCAGCGACATAGATCACATCGCCACGCGCACTCTCGCAAAGAGCAAGGGCGCCATTCGTCCCAAAGACCTTCGTCCTCGCTGAACCCCAGGACAGCCCATCCGCCCCGCCTGCACCGTGGACGGAATCAACGTAATACTTGTTGCCAGATGTTGCTACCTGTGGAGCCCCCGGGCCGGAAATCAAGTCCACAAACAATTCGTGGACGTTGAGATGTTCGAATCGAGCCATGGTATCCTCCTCATTGGAGCGGTACGGGGATCCGGAGACCCCCGCCCGATAGGTTATGGGTTACGGGTTACGCCTATTCGACCGCATACATGATGCAGGCGACGTAAACGTCGAAGACCGCCAGGTCGATGTCGGCGGCTACGCCGAAGGTGATGTCCAGGGTGTCGGTGGTGTTGTACGTCTTTCCACCGGTCAACATATTGGCATCGCTGATGAGGGTCATCTTCTGCGCCAGCGCGTTGATGGACATGGACGCGAGCCAGCCCGCGGCGGCATCGCCATCACCGATCGTAATTGTAGCGGCGGCGCCCTCCGCCGTCGTCACGTTGACAAGAACGCTAAGGATGTGCGTTCCGGCGGGGATGTCCCAAAGCTGAAGGATATCGCCCGCGCTTCCGTCGATCGTGGCAGCCAGAAGGGCTGCAACTTCCGCCATATCGACGTGAAATTTCAAAATCGCAAACCTTCCGGGCATATTGGAAGGCGGTACGTCTGCCTTAAACTGGTCCAGGGATGTTCCATCGTGGGTTGTTGCCATAAGCATTTCCTCCTTTACTAAGAGATCTTGGGACGTCGACCATCGCTAAAAATGACGGATGCGGCCCGGGTCTGGGGTTATTTGCGGCAGTAGAACTCTCCGAGACCCTCAGTCTTGGTCACTTTGTACCCATAGATGTTCAGGCCCCTCACGATGTCCGCGAAGGTATCCTGAGATCTCAGGGTCTCAGTCTCCGTGATCTGAGATGCCCAACTCGTTCCCAGGGGATGCCCAAAGAGCGAGTAGTAGCAGGTCACGCCATCGACGGCCGTGAACAGAAGGTTTGAAGAGTAAAGGGTGAACCGGTCGATCATGCCAATCCGGCCATTCCGGAGGACGCTCTGGCCATCACCGGTAAGGGAGGCATCTTTGATGTCAGATTTCTTCAGGAGGCCTGCCATCCATGTCGGGATGACGACGAATCTGCCTGTCTCCGGAATGTTCTGCTCATCGAGAACGGATCCCATATCGATGATGTAATCGATGACGTTTACCTTCGTCACCTGGATCGGAGAGCCGCTGGTCCCCAGGTTGTAGCTCGCAGATACGACTCCAGCCGTGAGCCCACGATTCGAGGCATGACAGGTCCCGACGATCCCTGCGAGGACATCGGTATCGTGGGAGATTTTCATCTGCTCAGAGGCATCCGTCGTCCACTTGTCCAAAAGGTTCAGGTCACTCTGGACATCCATCACATCGTCCAGCTCCACAGCCCAATATTTCCCTTTGTCGATCGTCATGGTCGTCGCCGGGGACTCGGGCCGTTCCCTCTGAAGACTCTGACCGACAACATAATCGCGGATGGTGATTGAGGCCAGGGTCCGGATGATGACGGTATCACCCATCTTCTTGATTTCTCCCTGGTAGTTGTTGTTCGTGATCGCGTTCAACACGGTCGCATCATAAAACTTCTCCAAGATCCGGCCTGACCAGATCTCGGGGATAAACATGCTTGATCCGCCCGCTGTATAATCCGGGTGTCCTGCTACACGTGGGTACGACATAGTTTTCTCCTCCTGCCCTATCCGACCGTCTTCTCCGTTACCGCCTTATCGATAAGAGTCCTGAGGCGCATGTATTCCTCTGATTTGCTCTTATATTTTCCCATGGCAGAATCCGTGTAGAACTGCCGGATAAAGTCTCTTGTGATTTTTGGGGTACTTGGATCCCCGATCCTGACGTGGGCCTCGATTCTTGGGGCCCCACCGCCGGATCTGGGTGCAGCAACTTCTTCGTCGTTCGGGGTGGGGGTCGGTGTGGGTGTGGGGGTCGGAGTAGGTGCCACTGTAACTCCGGATCCATTACCTCCGGCTCCACCGGTTTCCTTGAACGCCTTATAGATTTCCGCCGTTCTGTCCGCATCGAGACCTTGCGCGGCATTGGCGAGCAGTTGATAGAGGGGCAATCCGGTAAAGCGATCCAGGCTTTTGAGCCATTCGCTAAAACCGGGGTCATTGACGGTTGTTCTCCATTCTGGGACGAGACCATCGAGGCGAGAGTAGAAAATCTCTGCATCGCTCTTGACGGCTCTCTTTTCGATGGCTTCCATCTTTGGACCGAACGATGCTACCAGGTCACGAATCTCCTTTTTGGCCGCTTCGACCTCCTGGCGGATAAGAAGAACCACTCCCGGGAGAACGTCCGGGAATTCCTTTTTCCACTGGGTTAGTTCCTTCTCCTGGTCCGCATTCAGGGTAGCAGGGGAGGACACGGTCTCGGTAGGATTCGGGGAGGGGGTCACGGGATCGGAGAGCTTGATCTTCAACTCTGCGACCTCATGCATGGCCTGGGTCAATCGGTTAAGAAGATCCGTCGTTTCAGCCTTATACTTCCCATCGACGGTTTGATATTTTTGTTTGAGTTCTCTGATTTCTCTTTCGTGTTCCTCACTCTTCTTCTGCCAATCAGTTGGGACAGCCGGAGGCTCAGGGGTGGGTGACGGCGTTGGAGTAGGACTCGCGGAGACAGGTTGGGACGCTGGAGTCACGGCAGGATCCCCAGGGGCCGGAGCCGCCGGAGCCGGTGTTCCCGTGGCGGAAGGACCGGGCAGGGCTGTGTCGCCATAAACCTGTGCGTGAATTCTCTTAGCTTCGTCTACCTTTTTCTGTGCCTGTGTCGGAAGTGCCATCTGATTCTCCTTTTGGGCGCCGACTTTACGGTCTGCCCTGCTTTATTTCTCAGCGCCGACTCACGGTCTGCTTCAGTGAACCAGTTGAAGCGCCGTCTCACGGTCTGCTGCTAAGATCCTCAAAATGAAAAAGCCCCGTCCGGTAGTGACACCGAATGGGGCTTCGACAAGCTTTAAATTAAAACCTACTCAAGCGTCGGAACCAACCACTGTCGAACTATGCTATACAGCAAACACAACCTATTGTCAAGAGATTTTCCTGAGCTGACCCCCTTTGTGCGAAAGCGAACGGAGTCTCGTCTTGAGACCTGTCTCCGTTTTTGCTATATCGCAGAGCGTCAACCCGGGCCCGATATGTATGGTCACTGAGCCGATGAATCCTTCATGGACGATCGCTGTCCTGAGAAGAAGTTGCATCAAGAGTTTTTCATCGTCATTCATGCTATATCACCGGCTTGGAGGGGCCGCCCATCTTCTGGCGATTCTGGACAACGATCAGTGCCTCTCTCGGGTTGTCGAGGTAAGCGGCCAGGTCGGAGAGGATGGCAGCCATCCCCTGCATGGCCCTCACTTCGTTGTCGGGAAGCCTGAAGTTGGTCGCCGCATAGTGCCCGTGGGCCTCGCATTCGTCCTTGATCCACTCCTTGAAAAGCTGCCAGTTTGGGCCAGCGGAGTTCTCCAGGTTCAACACGATCTGGAGGATCGATGCCTTATCCTTGCCGGTGGTCGGAAACGAGAACAATGCCATGGTTATGCTCCTATACTCCATATCGCGCGCGCGTGAGGTCGAAGTAGGATTTGATCTCGACGGCGGAGAG
>Ga0210377_10000152_pt1 | contig 65347 bp, 59 predicted proteins | sample PLM4_65_b1redo_FD_155480 | JGI IMG/M metagenome (GOLD analysis project Ga0210377, IMG submission 155480) | Groundwater sediment microbial communities from an aquifer in East River, Colorado, USA - PLM4_65_b1 redo | ecosystem: Environmental > Terrestrial > Soil > Riparian zone | place: USA: East...
CCGGCGGCAGCGGCGGCGGCGTGCTCACCTGCTGGATGATCGGCCGCACGACGCGCTTCCGCGCCGCCGCCGCGGCCTACCCGGTGATCAACTGGTACAGCTTCCTGCTCACCTCCGACATCCCGGCTTTCGTGGCCCGCTACTGGTTCCCCGGCATGCCGTGGGACAACCCCGAGCACTACGAAAAGCGCTCGCTGCTGTCGGTCGTGAAGAACGTCAAGACGCCGACCATGGTGATCACCGGCGAAGAGGACTACCGGACGCCGATCTCCGAGTCGGAGCAGTACTTCACCGCGCTGCGCCTGCTCGGCGTCGAGTCGGTGATGGTGCGCGTGCCGGGCGAGCCGCACGGCATCGGCCGGCGACCCAGCCACTGGCTGGCGAAGATGCTCAACATCGTCGGCTGGTTCGACCAGCACCGCAAGGCGGGCGCGTAGACGCGGGCGCCGGATGATGGACGCCCGACGGATGCCGGTTGGACGCCGGCTGTCCGCCGGGCTCTTGCGCCTGTTTCGGCCGTTGACGTACGCTCCCGGCGCCAACCGCCCGGCCGCCGTCCGCGCCGGACCAACTGTCCGCAGGACCCGCGCCGTGGCTTTCCCGTGATTGATGAGGAGGAGCACCCAGCATGAACGAGTGGCTGAACATCGTTTTCCGGTGGATCCATGTGATTGCCGGGGTGGCCTGGATCGGACACCTCTATTTCTTCAACTTCGTCAACGCCCATCTCGCCAAGACCTACGACGCCGACTCCAAGAAGAAGGTGGTGCCCGAGCTGATGCCGCGGGCCCTCTACTTCTTCCGCTGGGGGGCGGCCTGGACCTGGATCACCGGTGTCCTGCTGCTGGGCCTGGTCTACTACATGGGCGGCGCGCTGATCGAGGCCGACTCGGACATGAGCGTCGGTGTCGGCACCGCGATCGGCCTGGCCCTTCTGGTCGTCGGCTTCGCGGTCTACGACATTCTCTGGAAGAGCCCGCTCGGCAAGAAGCCGATGGCGGGGACCGTCGTGTCGCTCGTCATCCTGGCGGCGATCACCTGGTGGATGAGCACGATCTTCTCCGGCCGCGCGGTCTACATCCATCTCGGCGCGATGCTCGGCACCATCATGGCGGCGAACGTCTGGATGCGCATCTGGCCGGCGCAGCGGAAGATCATCGCGGCCATCAAGGGCGGCCAGGCGCCCGACCCGGCGGTGGTCGCGCTTGCCGGCCTGCGCTCGCGGCACAACACTTTCATGTCGGTGCCGCTCCTGTTCTTCATGGTGAGCAACCACTACCCGACGATGTACGGCTCGACCTACGGCTGGCTCTGCGCCATGGGCACGGTCGTCGTCGGCTTCCTCGCAGCCATGTGGCTGTACAAGCAGTCGGGCGCGCCGTCGACGACGAAGTTCTGATCGCGGTATAGGTGGGGTGGGGTGGTGGTCGGGAGGGCGGGGCGCGCGGCCCCGCCTTCAGGGCCGTGCGCGCCCGGTGGTGATGCGTGAAACTCGTCGGCCCCTGAACCCCGGGGCCGACTTCAGAGACTGCGCTTCCTGGCCCGGACGCCGCGACGGCTGCCGCCGTCCTTGCGGAAGCGCGGCGGGGCGTCGCCGCCGAAGCCGCGCGGCGGACCGCCGAAATCGCCGCGTGGCGGACCGCCGAATGTGCGTGGCCCCTGGGAGCGTTCGCGTGCCTCGCTCACATTGAGGTTGCGGCCGCCGAGCTCGGCGTTGTTCAGCCGGGCGATCGCCTGCTGGGCCTCCTCCTCCGTGCTCATTTCGACGAAGGCGAAGCCGCGCGCGCGTCCGGTCGTCCGGTCGCGCATCACCGAGGCGCTGTCGCAGGTGCCGACGGTGGAGAACAGCTCCTTCAATTCCTGATCGGTCGTTTCGAACGACAGATTACCGACGAACAACCTGCGCCCCATCGTGCCCCCTCGCGCTGGAAGTTTGAGGGCCCCCGGGGCACCGCCCCGGGGGCCCATGCTTGGTTTTTCTTCAGACGGGGCGAACGTTCGCCGCCGCGGGGCCCTTCGGTCCCTGGACGATGTCGAACTGGACTGCCTGGCCCTCGCTCAGCGTCCGGAAGCCCGACATGCTGATGGCTGACTGGTGGACGAAGACGTCCTTCGAGCCATCATCCGGCGTGATAAAACCGAAGCCCTTGGAATCGTTGAACCACTTGACCTTACCTGTGACCATGGTGCTGTTCTCCCGCCACAAAATTCTAAGTTAACGTACCGAGTCATCGAGGCGACATCGCCTCGTTTCCTGTGTGACCCCACATTGAATACACGGAGAGCATCTAGCGAACCGGACTGCAGCACGCTGTGGCAGGCGTCTGGGGGTGGTCAATCGGTGGCACGCTTCTGCGATTATCAACATTCGCGGCCCCGGAGTCAATACCGGTCCCGACCGGGCCCGGCCCGGGGCTAGAATGCCCCGGTCGCCGGGCACCCCCCGGACGGAAGGAGGCGCATGACTCCCAGGATCACCCGCCGTCGCTTCGTCGCGGCCGGGGCCGCGGCCGGAGTCGCCGCCGCGACGCGTCCCCTTTTCGCCGCCGCCCCGGCGGTCATCGCCCGCGCGGGGGCCCGCCCCATCGTCGTCGGCTCGGCGAACGCCGCGAAGTTCACCAACGGCGGCCCGCGCACCGGCATCGCCGAAGCCTTCGAGCGCCTGACCCACGGCGAGGATGTTCTCGACGCCCTGCTCGCCGGCGTCAACATCCTCGAGCTCGATCCCGAGGAGGACTCGGTCGGCTACGGCGGCCTGCCCAACGCCGACGGGGTCGTGCAGCTCGACGCCTGCTGCATGCACGGCCCGAAGCGCCGCGCCGGCGCCGTCGCCGCCCTCGAAGGGGTGCGGACACCGTCGCTGGTGGCGCGCGCCGTCATGGACCAGACCGACCATCACCTGCTCGCCGGCGCCGGGGCCCGCGAGTTCGCCCGGCGTCTCGGGTTCCGGGTCGAGGACGACCTCAACACCGATCACTCCCGCCGCCTGTGGCTCGAGTGGAAGCGGCTCACCGACCCGGCCCACTATCCCGATCCGGCCGCCCGCGCCGCCGCCGGCGATCGCGCCCGGCGCGAGATGGTCGCCCGCGGCCTGGTCAGCGCCGAGTCGGTGTGGGGAACGGTCCACTGCAACGGCATCAACGCGAAGGGTGAGATGGCCGGCGTCACCACGACGAGCGGCCTGGCCTGGAAGATCCCCGGCCGGGTCGGCGACTCGCCGATCTTCGGCGCCGGCAACTACGTCGACGGCGCCGTCGGCGCCGCCGGCTCGACCGGACGCGGCGAGGCCAACCTCTACCACCTCTCCTCGTTCCTGATCGTCGAGCAGATGCGCCAGGGGAAGCACCCTAAAGACGCCGCGCTCGAGGCGCTCGGCCGCATCCGCGCCGCGACCACCGAGAAGCGCCTGCTGCGCCCCGACGGCCGGCCGAACTTCCAGGTGAAGTTCTACGCCCTCGATCGCGCGGGGCGTCATGCCGGCGTCGCGATGTATGGCGGCGAGGATGTCAGCTACGCCGTGGCCACCGAGAACGGCCCGGAGCTGCTGCCGATGGAGGCGCTGCTGCCGGGGAGTCTCGCCGATTGAGCGGAGGCCGGCCCGACGGCGTGCCGTGCCTCCGGACGCGCGCTCAGGCGCGTCGCGCCGCCAACAGCGGTGTCGCGCCCACCGCCAGCCCCGCCCCCATCACGACGAGACCGACGAGACCGTACAGCAGGCAGCCGACGGCGCCGGTGAGGGCCGCGACGACGCAGGCGACGACGAACGCCGTCCGCCGTCCGGCGCGCGGCGCCGGCGCCATCACGCCGAGCAGCACCCCGCCCACCAGCCCGCCGAGGGCGCAGACCACCGGCAGGACATAGCAGCTCTGCGTCGTGCAGAAGTGGCCGGTGAGCCGCGTGATCACCGGCAGGAGAAGCGGCAGCAGCCCCGCCGCGACTCCGGGCCCGACACCGGCGGCGAAGTCCTGGCCGCGCCACAGCAGCCCGGTGACCGCGACTAGCAGGACAATGCCGCACAGGATGATCTCCCGGGGGGCCGCACACCCGACCGTCGCTACGGCGACGAGCGGGACGAGCGGCAGGGCGCGGACCACCGCCGACCTCAGGCGGCCGCGCTCGTAGGCGCGGCGGGCGCGCGCCTCGAGCCTCGCCTCAAGGGTGCTCATCGGTCGTCCTCCACGCGGTGCGCAGGCGCGCCAGGGCGCGCTCGACCCGCTTCCTGAATGTCGCCGCGGCGATGGCGGGGCGCGCGCCCCGCGCATACAGCCGCAGCGTAAGGGCGTCTTCCGGTCGCAGCACCCCGAGGGCCGCTTCGAGCGTCGTCTCGAGATCGCGCGCCAGCGCGGCCTCCTCAGGGCCGGGCGCCGGATCGGGACGTGCCCCGATCGTCGCGCTGTCCGCCGGCTCCTCGCGCCGCCGCTGCCGGCGGCGCCGCGCCGTCCTGATCTCGTACCCGGCGATCCCGAGCGCCCAGGCGACGGCGCTGCGTGACGGGTCGAACGTCGCCGCCTGCAGGAATATCTTCACCACCGCCTCCTGCGCGGCATCCTCGGCCTCCGCCGGCGCCAGGTGCCGCCCGGTGAAGCGCCGCAACACCGGCCAGAGGATCGCGAAGACCGGATGAAGGGCGGATCGATCCCCTTCCGCGAGGCGGGTCATCAGGGCCTGCAGCCGGGGGTCGATGCCGCGCTCCATCCGGACTTCACTCCGCTCGTGGGGATCCTACAGGCAGCAGGGCGGGCAGCACTCGCAACAGGCGCACACCGCCTCGGCCACCTTCCCCGCCGCCAGGGTCACCGCCGGCACCGCCATCGCTGACGCCAGCACCAGGACTCGATTCATGACTCGACGCATCCGCGTCACCTCCTTCCCGAGGCCGCCGGCCTCGCCCTGTATAGGCGCGACCGGCACCCGGCGTGACCGTGGTGACGCGGGCGTGGTGACGCGGGCCTGCTACGGCTGCTCTTCGCCGTCCCAGTAGTCGAGCGGCTCGACCCGGCCGATCACCCCGAGCCCGCGGAAGTAGACCTTCTTCGACCGCGGGTACCAGGTGATGTCGCCCGGCTCGCGGGTGCCGTAGGCGAGGTAGACCAGGCCGGCCGGGCCGGCCCGGAAGGAGTGGGCGATGCCGGTCCCCGCCGGCCGTGCCACGACATGCCCGCGCCGCATCGGGAAGGTGTCGCTGCCGAGCGTCAGGACGCCATCGCCGTCGAGGACGACGAAGATCTCCTCCTCGGAGGAATGACAATGGGGCGGCGCGCCGGCGCTGCCGGGCGCGAGGGTCACGTGGTTGAGACCGGTCTTCGTCGCTCCGGCGGTGCGGCCGAGACCGCGCCAGGTGCCGGCGTACCCCGGGCGCTCGGAGCCCCGGGCGGGCACGCCGTCGACGGAGACCACGTTGGCCGGCCGCGGGCCGGGGGGCGGGAACTCGAGCGGCCCGTTGGCGGCGTCCTTCTCCCAGAGATTCATGAGACCCGGCGCGGCGATGACCGTCGGCCCGGCCCAGGCCATGCCGGCGCGCGGCAGCCGGCAGATCTCCACCGGCACGCGCGTGCCGAAGACCAGGAGATCGAGCCCCTGCGGACCGCCGCGCAGGGTGTGCGCCTCGGTCTCCGGGCGATGGACGATGCAGTCGCCGGCCTTCACCTCGCAGGTCGCCTCGCCCTGGTAGAGCAGGCCGGCGCCCGCCAGCACGAAGAAGATCTCCTCTTCGGCGCCGTGCACGTGCAGCGCGGTCGTGCGCTTCCCCTCGGTGACCTCGATGCGCCGCAGGCCGGCGTCGACCGTCCCGGCGGCCTCGCCGAGCATCGTCCAGGTCGAGGCGATGTCGCCGGCCTCGCGGTATTTCTTTTCGACGGCGTCCCAGTGGATCACGTGCGGGCTGGCGCTCATTGCAGCTCCTCGATGTCCCAGATATCCCCTTCGCCCTCCGGCTCCTTCAGGTCGACGGTGCTCCAGCGGACGCGGTAGGCCGGCGCGGCATGCATCTCCTCCTCGAGCGCGGCGAGCACGTCCGCCGTCGCGGCCGGCGGCGTGACGGAACGGCGCAGCACCAGGAAGCCGTCGAGATCGAACCGGTCCTTGTCGTGGCCCAGGTGCCGGTAATAGACGACCGCGGGGTCGGGGGTGATCCAGCGATCGTCGAGACGGGTGAAGGCCGACCAGAGGCTGACCGGCCGGACGCGCAGCACGCCCTGCTCCCCGACCTCGAACCCCTCGGACTCGAGGATCGGCCCCGGCACGCGCACGGTCAGCGGCGCCGGGAACGGATCGTGGACCAGGCGCGACAGCTCCTCGACCGAGAACGCCTCGCCGGCCGGCAGCTCGAAGAGGCCCAGGAGGTTGCCCATGGCATCGTTGAACGGCTTGACCACGGCCTCGTCACGAGACGACAGCGCCGCGCAGCCGCCCTTCGCCTCCTCCGGAAGAAAGTCCTTGAAAAGGCTGCAGAAGCAGGCCCGCGCGCGATCGGGGTTGGCGTCGAGGTAGTCGTAGAGTCGGCGCCCGTCATCGACGTACCCGACGATCGCGGTGCCCCACGTCTCCATCTTCCCCTCGAACATCGCCTGCTCCTGCCGGCCGGCGCGGCTCCCCGGCCAGGGCGTCAGCATGAACTCGGCGGCGCCCTCCGTGCGGGTCACGGTGGTATGGACGAGCGTGTCCCTGAAGAACTTCCGCACGGTGTCGGCGTCGGCCACGAGCACCTTCTGGTCGTAACGGACGACCTCCCCTGCCCTGCGGTCCCGGGTGATGCGCTCTTCTTCCGGCGCCATGCTCGCGAAGCGCTCCGACCACGGGTCGCGTCCCTCGACGATGGCGCGCCGGGCGGCCTCGATGCGGTCGCGCGCCGGCTTGCTGTCCTTGAAGCGATCGAGATCGGCAAGACGCACGGTCACCCGGACCATGGCGGCGTTGGCGGCCAGGAAGCGGATCTCCATGCTCTCGGTGATCGGCTGCTCGAAGCAGGAGAGGGCGCCGGCGGCCAGGACGGCTGCCGCGAAGGCTCGCGCGCGGCGGATGGCGATCGTCATCGAACGCCCTGCGGCCTGCCAGCCTAGGCCGGCTCGATCTCCCGCGGTGGGGCGACGACCTGACGCGGCGTGGCGACCGCGGGTTTCCTGCGTCGCCCGGGCCGGATCGTGTCGTGAACGGCGTCGGCCGGCGTGTCGGTCACCGCGCCGTCCATGCCCACGCCATCCGTCCCCTTCCGGCGGATGGCGTGCGCGGTCTTCAGCATGCCATAGCGGCTCACGAGATAGTTGCGGGCGAAATGCGATGCGGCGGCCGGCAGCTCCCAGGAGGCGCCGCGGAAGCGGCGGACGATCCCGGTCAGCGAGTAGACCTCGCGCAGGAAGCGGTAGTACCCCTCCTGCAGCTGGTCCACCGTCATTCCCTTCGGGCGGATCAGCACGTGCGCGCCGTCGAACAGCGGCCAGTTGTACTCCATGTCGATATCGGCGTCCGGCACGCGCAGGGCCCAGGGGAGGAAGTTGCTCCCCGCGACGGCGTCCTTGAAGGTGCCCGTGCCCGGGTACGGCTGGATGATGTTGGCCACCACGAAATCGATGCCGGTCTCGTAGATGAACTCGATGGAGCGATCGAAGCTCGAGGGGTCGTCCCCGTCGAGCCCGAAGACGAACGCCCCCATCACCTCGATGCCGGCGTCGTGGACGCGCGCCACCATCTCGGTCATCCGCGGGGCGTCGTTCGACCACTTGTCGAGACCATCGAGCGCGGTCTGGCTGACCGACTCGATCCCGAGGAAGAGGTTGCGGCAGCCGCTCTCGTACGCCAGTTTCAGCAGGGCGGGCTGCTCCGCGAGATCGATGGTCAGCTCGGCCGCCCAGGTGCGGTTGAGCGGGCGCACGGCCTCGCACAGCGCCTTGAACGCCCCCGGCGCGTTGTAGAGGTTGTCGTCCCAGAAGAAGTACTGGTCGCTGAACCCCGGGCCCATGCGCGCGATCAGGCGGCTCCCATAGCGCGGGCCGATGACCGGCGTCCGGACCATCATCTTGAGAAGGCCGTTGTACAGACCCGGCGGCAGCGTGCCGATCGTCTCGGGGGTGTAGCGCGGGCCCTGAGCGAGGATCTCGTCCACCACGTCGGCGGTGTCGCGGTTGCGCACGTTCGGCCCGTTGGTCAGGAACACGGCGCAGAAGTGGCAGTCGAGCTTGCAGCCGCGCGCGAAGGTCGTCGAGGCGACGATCTGCTGCGGCCGCCGCTCGAGCCCGTCCCAGAAGGTGGTGTCGAAGGCCAGCGTGCCGCGATCGCGGATGCGGTCGAACTTCGCCCGGTAGATCGGGCGCACCGCGCGACCTGCGCGGATGTCGTTGATGAGCTCGGAGGCGGCCCACTCCCCTTCCCCCGTGACGACGGCGTCGCCGTGCCCGCGTGTCGTGCCCTCCTCGGGCATCGCCGAGGCATGCGCCCCGCCGAACACGACGGTGAGCGTCTTGCCCGCCGCCTTGTAGGCCGCGCGCGCCTCGCGGGCCCGGCGGTACCCCTCGCGCGCCGAGTTGGTGTAGCCGGTGATGAACAGGACGTCGTGATCCCCGTTCTCCAGCCGCACCTTGTTGGCGAGGATCGACTCGAACGGGGTCGCCCCCTCGATCTTGTCGTGCTGCACCACGACCCGGGTGCTCTCCGCGAGCACGCCGTTCTTGCGCATGAAGCCGACGAGGTATGGGAACCCGACCCCGGGACTCCTGACGAACGGCCCGATCGAGCGCTCGAGGCGGCCCAGCAGCCCCGTGCGACGGACCGGCTCGTCCACGACGTAGGAGTCGCGCGGGGTAAGGCAAATCAGGTTTCCGATTTCGGCCATCAGGTCTGTCCGGGTGGATGGTCCAGGAACGGGTGGAGCGGCGAGTCTAGCACACCGGCGTCCGACGACAAGCCCGGTTTTCTGCCCGGCCCCATTCGCGGCACCCGCCGTGGGGCTCCTGCGTTACCATGGGCCACCCACGCGGCGCCCCGCGCCGCTGTCCCCAAGGAGGTCATGCGATGCCGTTCGGAAGCCTGTGGCTGCCCGTAATCGTCTCGGCCGTCGTCGTCTTCGTGGCCAGCGCGGTCTTTCACATGGTGCTCAAGTATCACAAGGCCGACTACAAGCGCCTGCCCGACGAAGAGGGCGTGCGCGCCGCGATCGCCAAGGGCGACCCGGCGCCGGGCGTCTATTTCACGCCGCACTGCCCCGACATGAAGCTGCTGAAGGAACCGGCGGTGCAGAAGCGGTTCGAAACCGGCCCGGTGGCGATGATCACGGTCCTCCCGAAGGGGATGCCTGCGATGCAGAAGGGCCTCGCCCTCTGGTTCGGGTACTGCGTCGCCGTGAGCTTCGTGACCGCCTACGTCGCGCGCCACACGCTGCTGCCCGGCGCCGACGGGATGCTCGTCATGCGGATCACCGGCACGGTCGCGTTCGCGGCCTATGCCCTGTCGCAGATCGTCGACTCGATCTGGAAGGGGCAGCCGTGGCGCAACACCCTGCTGCACGTGCTCGACGGCCTCGTCTACTCACTGGTGACGGGGGTGACGTTCCGCCTGCTGTGGCCGGCGGCGTAACGCACCGATCCGCCGCGGGGGCCGATCACTTCCCCCCGGTCCGCAGCCAGACCAGGTAGGCCGTGAAGTCCTCGCGGATCCTCGCCAGAAGCTCCTCGGACAGGGTGATCACCTGGGGCTCGGCCTCCCCTTGCTCCCAGATGCGCAGCACGAGGGGGGCGCCGGGCTCGAAGGCCTCGGGCCGGTACTCGTACCGGCCCCAGTAGGTGATGTCCTGCAGGGTGGCGGCGCCGCCCGAGATGTTCAGGACCTCCTTGATCCGGCCGGGGTGGATCGGCTCGACGACCTCGTCGCCCCGGCGCAGCTCCATGCGATCGAAGTCGGTCTTGAAGCGCAGCTTCCCGCCGCGGCCGATCATGCTCATCTTGAACGCCGAGCCGAAGCTCATCTTGACCGCCGGGACGGCGCGCACGGTGACGACCGGCCGGAAATTGTCCTCGTCCATCTGCCACGCGTACAGGCGCTGGCTCGAGGGGTCGGGAGCCGCGGGGGCCGGCGTGTCCTGCTCCTTGCGCCGTTTCTTGCGGCCCGCCTCGGCTTCGCGCTCGGCGCGGAAGGTGTCGGCGGCGATCAGCATCGGCGTGATGAGCATCAGATTGAGTTTTCCCCCCGCCAGGCGGTAGTCGTCGTCATCGCGCTCGTGGGCGAAGACCTCCTGTCGCGTCACCTCCGGGTCGAAGCGGTAGGCCGCCTCGACCGGCAGCGCCCGGGCCGGCGGCGGGGCCGCGGTCTTCGCCGCCGCGCGCGCGGTCTCGAGGATCGGCAGCGCCAGGTGGATGCGCGTGATCCCCGAGAGACCGGGACCCTGGCCGCTGCCCATCGCGAAGGTGTTGATGCCGATCACCCGTCCCCGGGCGTCGAGGAGCGGCCCGCCGGAGTTCCCCGGGTTGATGCTGACGTCGCTGATGATCTTGTCGTCGTTGACCTTGCTCACCACCCCCTCGGTCAGGATGGTCTCGGTGGTGAGCGGGCTGCCGATCGCCACGACCCGATCGCCCACCGCGACCGGGCCGGCGCCCGGGGCATCGTCGGCGAGCACCAGCACCGGCCGGCCGCGGATCGTGTCGGGGTTGATGCGCAGCACCGCGATGTCGTGATTCGCGTCTTCGGCGATCACCACGACCTGGTGCTTGTGCAGGTCGTCGAGCCTGGCCGCGAGGAAGGTGGCGTCGGCGACCACATGGTGGTTGGTGATGATGAGTCCGTCATCGCCGACCAGGAAGCCGCTCCCGTGCCCGCCGTCGGCGACGACCTTGATCACCCCCTGCCGGTAGCGCTCGTAGAGCGCCCCCGCGTCGAGGCCGTGCGCCGCCGCCGCGCCGGCCGGCGCGGCTTCGACGAGGGCGTTGTCGTTCGACAGCTCGATCGTCGTCGTGCCTCCCGCCTTGATCTCGAAGCCAACGTCCCACGTCAGCCGCCGGCCCTCGAGGTCGATGGGCGCCGCGGAGCGGATGCGGTAGAGCCCCGGGGCGAGCGTCATATGGAGCGTGCCGTCGAACCCGGTCACGGCCTCGATCGGCGCGGCGTCTTGCGCGACGATGGCGAACTTCTGCTTCGGGACCGGTTTGACCGAGAGGTCGGCGGTGACGATCGCGACGCGGGCGGCGAGCGTCCCCGCCTGGGGCACCGCGGGAGCCGGCGCCGCGGGAGGTGGCGCCGCTGTCGGCGGCCGCGCCGGCACGGACGCAGGAGCGACGCCCGCCGCCGGCGGCGCCGCCCCCGCGCCGGCGGGCGAGGCCGCCGACAGGACGAGGACGATGACCAGGGCCGCGGAATGGTCCATCCTGCCACCTTTGCGCGCGGGCGCGGGGGTACGGGACACAGTCACATGGATTATGGGGTAGAGGCGCCGGATTTGAGAAGACGCCCCGGTTGCGCGGCGCACCGGATAGGCGTACCTTCCCGGGCAATCGCGTGTTCGGGGAGATCCTGGTGCGCATGAGTTTCCGGTTGGGGCGAGTCCTGGTATTCGCCGCTGTGGGTCTCGGCTTGACCGCGACCCCGGCCGGCGCGCAGACCCCTCCCGACGGCGTGCTCCTGACCGTGGAGAGCGGGTCGGGAGCCGGGACAATCATCCTGCGCTGGACGGGCGGCCAGTACCCCTACAGCGTCTTCCGATCGTCCGACCCTGCGACGATCCGTGACCGCCCGAACCTGATCGGCGAGACGACGGGCGGGGAATGGACCGATGACCCGCCACCGGGCGCCATCTTCTACTACGAGATCGCCGCCCACGGCTGCGCCGCCGCGTCCGATTGCGTGTCCGGATTCTGCGTCGGCGGCGTCTGCTGCGAGTCGGCCTGCGCCGGTGCGTGCGAGGCGTGCGATCAGGCGGGTGATCTCGGACGGTGCCTGCCGGCGCCGGCCGGCACACTATGCGGCCCCGCCGCCTGCGATTCCCCCGATGCCGCCCGCCTCGCCGATCTCTGCGACGGCCTCGGCGCCTGCGTCGACGGCGGCATCGTGGCGTGCACGCCCTACACCTGCGACGCCGCCGGGTCGTGCGGAACCACCTGCGCGTCGGACGACGACTGCGCCGCCGGCTTCACCTGCGACCCCGTCGCACTCGCGTGCACCCCCTGCAGCGGCAATCCCGACCCGCCCGATCTCTCGTTCGTCGACTCGAACTGCGACGGCATCGACGGCGACATCGGCGGGGCGGTCTTCGTCGATGCCGTGGGCGGGAATGACGCCGACCCCGGGACCATGGCCCAGCCCAAACGGACCCTCGGCGTGGCGATCGCCTCGGCCACAGCGGAGGGCAAGGACGTCTACATCTCCTCGGGCTCCTATGCCGAATCGGTCACGCTCGCCGACGGCGTCGGCCTGTATGGCGGATACGACCGCGCCACCGGCTGGAGCCGCTCGATGACCTCGCTGCCGATCGTCGGCAACGGCACGACGGCGGTCGTCGGGTCCAATCTCCCCGCTCCCCTCATGCTCCAGCTCCTGGAGATCCGCGCCGGCGACGCGACGGCGAACGGCGCGAGCGCCTTCGGTATCCGGCTGACGAACGCCCCGTCGGTGATCCTCGAGGGCTGCGTCGTCGTCGCCGGGCGCGGCGGGTCGGGCGGCGCGGGCGCCGGCGGCATGGCCGGGGCGGCGGGCGGCAACGGCGGCCAGGGCAGGTCCGGGTGCGAGGACAGCACCGGTTTCGGCTGCTCCGGGTGCGCCCGGCCCGCGGGGGGCCTCGCCGGGGCCTCCACCTGCGGCCGGCCGGGCGGGGTCGGCGGCGTTCCCGGTCATGAATGCGGCTGCGGCGCCGCCGGCGGGACCGGCACCATAGGCGTCGGAGGCGGTGTCGGCGGCTGCGGTTGCGGCGGCGGCAACGGCCTCCCCGGCCTTCCCGGCCCGGACGGGCCCGCGGGCCTGGACGGCGCCGGCGGCGACATCGGCACCTTCGATGGTTCCGGGTACCTTCCGGTTGCCGGCTACGCCGGGAGCCCCGGCGCCCACGGTCATGGTGGCGGCGGCGGGGGCGGCGGCAGCGGCGGCGACGACAATTGCGACAGCTATGGCTCGTCCGGAGGGGGCGGCGGGGGCGGCGGCGGCGCGGGGACCGGCGCGTCCGGCGGCGGGGGCGGCGGCGGCTCGTTCGCGCTCCACCTGGTCGATTCCGGTGTGACGACGATCGCGGGCGCGATCGTCACCGCCGGCGGCGGGACCGGCGGGACCGGCGGCACGGCCGGGCCGGGTGGGGCCGGCGGCGCGGTCGGCCCCGGCGGGCCGTACGGCGGATCCGGCGAGCAGGACGACGGCGGCATGGGTGCCGCGGGAGGCGCGGGAGGCGCCGGCGGGCGCGGCGGTCACGGCGGCGGCGGCGCCGGCGGTCCGTCGATCGGCATCGTCTGTGTCGGTGCCTCGAGTACATCCGTATCGCAGGCCACGGTCGTGGCGATCGCGCCCGGCGGCAGCGGCGGCGCCTCTCCGGGCAGCGCCGGGGCCTCCGGGGCCTCGGCAGCGCAGCTCGGCTGCGCCCCGCCCACCAACCAGCCGCCGGTCGTGACCAACCCGGGCGACCAGTCGAACGAGGAAGGGGATGCCGTTTCGCTGCCCATCGTCGCCACCGACCCCGAGCAGGACCCGATGACCTACTTCGCGACCGGCCTGCCGCCGGGGCTGGGGATCGACGCCGTCACCGGCCTCATCTCGGGAACCGTGGCGGCCGGTTCCACCGGCACCTACCCGGTTCTCGTCGAGGTCGAAGGCGGCGGGTCGATCGGTTCCACGCAGTTCCAATGGCTGATCACACCCCCCGAGAACTCGCCCCCGATCGTCACCAACCCGGGCAACCAGACGAGCGCCGAAGGAGCCTACGTCGTCCTGCAGATCCAGGCGACCGACCCGGAACAGGATCCGCTGTCCTACGTCGCGAGCGGCCTGCCACCCGACCTCGCGATTGATCCCGCGACCGGGCTCATTTCGGGAACCGTTGCCCCGGGTTCGGCGGGCGCCTACCCGGTCCTCGTCGAGGTCACCGGCGCGGGGCAGATCGGGACGGCGCAGTTCCAGTGGCTCGTCGTGGCCGAGTGCTCGCCGGCCGCTACGGACCCTCCCGATCTCTCGTTCATCGATTCGAACTGCGACGGCATCGACGGCGAGGTCGGCGGGGCGGTGTTCGTCGACGGTCTGGGTGGAAACGACGCCGACCCCGGGACCATGACCCAGCCCAAGCGGACGATCGGGGCCGCCATCGTCACAGCCGCGGCGGCCGGCATGGACGTCTACATATCCTGGGGCATCTATGCCGAGTCGGTGACGCTTGCCGACGGCGTCGGCCTCCACGGCGGCTACGACCGCACGGCGGGATGGAGCCGCTCGGCGGTCTCTCCGCCCGTCATCGGAGCCGGGACGACCGCGGTTCTCGGGGACGGCCTCCCCTCCCCGCTCGTGCTCCAGCTGCTCAGGATCCGATCCGGCGACGCGACAGCGACGGGCGCGAGCACGTTCGGGCTGCGACTGTCGAACGCCCCGTCGGTGACCATCGAGGGATGCGTCGTCGAAGCGGGCCGCGGAACCGCGGGCGCGGCGGGGACGGATGGCACCGCGGGGGCCGCGGGCAACGGCGGCGGTCAGGGTGTGTCCGGGTGCGAGGATTCCGGCTTCCCCTGCAGCGGGTGCAGCCGGCCCGCGGGCGGGCTCGCGGGGGCCTCCGCCTGCGGCCGTCCGGGCGGCGTCGGCGGCGTGCCCGGCCATGAATGCGGCTGCGGCGCATTCGGCGGCACCGGCACCATCGGCACCGGCGGCGGCGTGGGCGGCTGCGGATGCGGCGGCGGCAACGGCAGCCCGGGCAGCCCTGGTGCCGCCGGCACCCAGGGCGTCGACGGCGCCGGCGGCGCCGACCTCGGTGTCCTGGGCGGGTCCGGGTATTTCCCGGCCGCCGGTTTCCTCGGCGGCACCGGTGCGCACGGCAACGGCGGGGGTGGCGGAGGCGGCGGCAGCGGCGGTGATGACGACTGCGACAGCTACGGCTCGTCCGGGGGCGGCGGAGGCGGCGGCGGGTGCGGCGGCACGCCCTCGTCCGGCGGTCAAGGCGGCGGCGGCTCCTTCGCGGTCTACCTCGTCGACTCCGGGGCGACGATTCTCGGCGGGGCGATCGTCACCGCGGGCGGCGGCGAGGGCGGGGCGGGCGGCACGGGCGGCGACGGCGGATCGGGCGGCGCGGCTGGTCCGGGCGGGCCGTACGGCGGAGCGACCGAACAGGACGATGGCGGCATGGGCGCCGCGGGCGGCACGGGCGGCGCCGGCGGTCGCGGCGGTCACGGGGGCGGGGGCGGGGGCGGCCCGTCGATCGGCGTCGTCTGCGTCGGCGCCTCGGCCGCCTCCGCCTCCCCGACGACCGCGTTCACGATCGCCCCGGGCGGCGCCGGCGGCGCCTCGCAGGGCACCGCCGGCGCCGCCGGACGGACGGGCGACACGACCGGGTGCTGAACGACGCCGCGCGGAAGTTCAGCGCGGCTGCGGCACGACGCGGATGTACGGCTTCGCCGCCTTCCAGCCGCCGGGGAATTTCTGCTTCGCTTCCTCGTCGCTCACCGCGGGGACGATGATCACGTCCTGCCCGTGCTTCCAGTTCACCGGTGTGGCGACCTTGTGCTTGGCGGTGAGCTGGATGGAATCGAGCAGCCGCATCACCTCGTCGAAGTTGCGGCCGGTGCTCATCGGGTAGGTCAGCATCGCCTTGACCTTCTTGTCCGGCCCGATGATGAACACCGAGCGGATGGTGGCGTTGTCCTGCGCCGTGCGCCCCTTCGCCTCGCCGCTCGCGTTGGGGTGGATCATGTCGTAGGCCTTGGCGACCGCCAGGTCGGAGTCGCCGATCATCGGGTAGTTGACGGGGTGCCCCTGGGTCTCCTCGATGTCCTTCGACCAGCGCCGATGGTCGTCGACCGAGTCGATGCTCAAGCCGATGATCTTGCAGTTGCGCTCGTCGAACTTCGGCTTCAGCCCGGCCATGTAGCCCAGCTCGGTCGTGCAGACCGGCGTGAAGTCCTTGGGATGCGAGAACAGAATGGCCCACCCGTTCCCGATCCAGTCGTGGAGGGTGATCGGTCCCTGGGTCGTCTGAGCCGTGAAGTTCGGGGCTTCATCACCTATACGCAGCGCCATGGCGCACCTCCTGTGGTTGTTGGTTGGCGGACGATCATGGTTCGGTGGGGTGCCCCGCCTCGATCCAGGCCCGGGTACCGCCGCTCAGGCTCTTCACTCGTGAATACCCCAGCGCTTTCAGGTAGAGCATCGCGTTCGCCGACGCATTGCCCACCTCGCAGACGCACAGGATCGGCTGATCCCTGTCGGCCGGCAGGCTCGCGACCGACGCGCCCATCTGCGCCAGCGGGATGTTGACGGCACCCGGCACATGGCCGGCGCCGTACCTCTCGGCCGGGCGCACGTCGATCGCCACGACGCCACCGGCGTCGATCATCGATCGCGCCGCTCCCGCCGGCACCGCGTCGCGCGACACCTTGGCCGCCTTGACCATGTCGTCGTACAGCTTCGCGGCCAGATCCGAGATGGCCGGCGCCGCCGCCGCGACCGCCGGGAAGAGACCCGGGAAGTGTCGCATCACCGACGAGGCGTATTTGAAGATGTTGTCGGGGAAGATCACGACCAGCACGTTGCCCGGCTCGTCGGGCACCAGCTTGAGCGCGCCGGCCAGCGCCATCCCCGAGCTGGGGCCGGCGATCAGGCACTCCTCGCGCACCAGGCGCAGGCAGAGCGCGTAGGCCTCGTCGTTGCCGACCTCCACGAGATGGTCGTACTCGTCGGGACGGAACAGCTCGGTCTGGCGGAGCTGCACGATGCTGCGGACACCGGGGATGTCGTGCCCCTCGCCCGGGTGGACACCGACGACCCTGACGGCCCGGTTCTTCTCCTTGAGGAAGCGGCCGGTGCCGGTGATGGTCCCGCAGGTGCCCAGGCCCGCCGCGAAGTGGGTGACCCCCTGCCGGGTCTGCTTCCAGATCTCGGGGCCGGTGGTCTTGTAGTGGCTCTCGGGGTTGGCCTCGTTGCGATACTGGTCGAGCATGTGGAAGTCGGGCATGCGCGCCGTCTGGCGGGCGACCGCGATCGCCCCTTCGGGCGCGCCGGGCGCCGGACAGAGCTCGTCGTTCAGCTCCATGACCTCCGCCCCGAAGAAGCGCAGCACGGCGCGCTTCTCGAGCGGGATCTTGTTCGACAGCGGCGTGCGCACCGAGTACCCCTTGGCGTTCGCCATCATCGTCAGCCCCAGCCCGGTGTTGCCGGAGGTGGGCTCGACCAGTTTCTTGCTGCCGGGGGTGATGTGACCGCGCTTCTCGGCGTCGTCGAGGAGGTTGGCGGCGATGCGGTCCTTGACCGCGCCGAAGGGGTTGTACCACTCGAGCTTGGCGAAGACCTGCGTGTGCCGGTACGGCACGACCTTCGTCAGCCGGACGAGCGGCGTCGGATTGTCCTCGCTCGAGAGCAGGCCGAGGATCGAGTCGTAGACGCGCAGTGTGTGATCGTTCATGGCTGTTCCGCCCGGCCCCTGGTGGGGGCAACGGCTGCCACCTCGTTGATTGCACCGCAATACGGTATCGCTGTCGACACGGCTATGGCCCGATGAGGATAGCACCGGCAGGTCGCTCAGACGATCCAGACGTACTGCGCCAGCAGATGGAGGACCAGGCCGAGGAAAGCGCCGCCGGCGCCGATGGCGAAGCTCACCGCGTCGATGGCGCGGCGGCGGACGGCCGCCGCGACGAGGATCAGGGTCACAACCTGGATGAATGGCGCGACCAGCGGCACGAAGAAAAAAGCGAGCGACAGAAGCCCCGAGACCAGGAGGCCGACGCTCCGGCGCGGCCGCGGCGCGCCCCCGCCCGGCGCCCGGGCGTCACTCATGCTGCGCCATGCTGTACAGCCCGAGGTTCATCAGGTTGATGATCGCGTTGACACCGACGTACCGGAGCGGCTCTCCCGGGAGCGACAGCGTTGGCCGCAGCGTCCACGCAGGAGGCGACTCGCCGCGGAGCATCCCGGCGAGGAACGCGCCCATCTTCGTCCCCATGGCGATCCCGTGGCCGGCGTAGGCGCCTCCGTAGAGGATCCGACCCGCCCCGGCGACCGACCCGATGATCGGCTCCTGGTCGGCGGTGCTCCCCATCGGCCCGCTCCAGGTGTGTTCGAAGGGGTACGGGGCCAGGAACGGCCAGGTGGCGACCAGCCGCCGGCGCAGGGCCGGGAACAGGACGGTGCCGCCGCGGTAGAACAGGCCGTTGTCGTAGCAGTACTCCGCGCCCGCCCCGACCAGGACCCGCCCACCCGGGGCCTTGCGCCCCCACATGTACATCTCGCCGGAGGTCATCACGTGGATCTCGTCGGGCACCCGGCGCAGCACGTCCGGGGGCACGGGGATGGTCACCGCCGCGGCCGTGTGGACCGGGAATATCCGATCGGCGGCGATGCCGAGTCCGGGCGTGTAGCCGTTGGTCGCGACGACGACGCGCCCGGCGGTCAATGCGAAGTCGCGCCCGCGCACCACGACCGGGGAACCGTCTTCGATCGACAGCACCCGCGTCCCCTCGTACACCGACGCTCCGAGGCCGTCCGTGGCCCGGCGGAGCCCGGCGACATAGCGATAGGGGTCGAGCTGGGTCGCCGGCTCGCGCTCGAGATCGCAATCGATGCCATGCCGGCCGACGAGATCGAGGACGAGCGCCACGTTGTCCCCGGTCCCCGGCGGCGTGCCCATCTCGGTGCCGTCTCCCAGCACGCCGCCGCTCCGCCCGGTGGCGCCGTAGCCGACGTACTCCGCCTCGAGCAGGGCGAGCCGCAGACCCCGCGTCCGCTGGAGAAAGTGCACCGCGGTCGACAGCCCGGTGACGCCGCCGCCGATGATCGCGATGTCGGTGCGGTGCTCGCCGCGAAGCGGCGGCGAGAGCGGCCGGCGGCCGCGCTCGACCCAGAAGGACCGGTTGGGGGTCCAGCGATCGTCCTCGAGGTAGAGGCGCGCCCCCGCGAGCCAGGCGGCCCCGGCGCCGCCGACGGCGATGGTCTTCAGAAAGGAACGCCGGGTGGATCGATTCCGGACGGGAGACTCCATCGCTCCCCGGCCCGGGGTGATCACGCGACAGCGCCACGCGGCGGCGAGGGGCGCGCGGCGATGGCCACTCCCGCAATCACCAGCAGCCCGCCGACGAGCATTCTCGCCGTGACCGGCTCGTGCATGAACAGAACCCCGACGACGACCGCGACCACCGGTATCGTGTAGGCGATGAGCGAGAGCTTCGTCGCCGGCATGTGCGCCATCAACCAGTAGTAGAGACTGAAGGTGACCGCCGAGCCGGGGATGGCGAGGTAGAGCAGCGCCGCGACCGGCCGCGGGCCGAACGCGATCGGCCGGCCGCGCTCGACCAACGCGGCCAGGCCGCCCATCACGATGGCCGCGCCGGCCATCGGGATCGCCGTCATCGAGAAGGGATGGACGCCACGCCCCCAGCGCTTGGCGCTCACGCTCGCCACCGCGGAGACGATCGGCGAGGCCAGCATGATCAGCGAGGCCGGCGCGACCCTGGGGCCGCCCAGCCGCGCGAAGTCCTCGGAAAAGATCACCGCCACGCCCGCGAAACCGAGCAGGATGCCCGCCACCTTGGCGGGCGTGAGCCGGTCGCCCGGCAGGGCGAAGTGGGCCAGGAGCGCGACGAACAGCGGGAAGGTGGCGAACAGGATCGACGCCAGCCCTGAGGGCACGTACTGCTCGCACCAGTAGACCACGCCGTACGAGGCGCAGAACGACAGCGCCGTGTTGATGATCCAGATACGGCGCTCGTTCGCGGTCCGGGCGAAGCCGACGCCGGTCAGCCGCATGTAGACAAGGAGGAGCCCGGCCGCGACCGCGAAGCGGATCGCCACGCCGGTGAACGGCGGGAATCCTTCCAGGCTGACGCGGATCGCCGCCCAGGTGGTGCCCCAGATCACCGTCAACAGGGCGAACGTGGCAACGATGCGGAGCGGGCCGGGGGTTCGCACCGGCTCAGTCTGCCGCGAACAGGCCCCGCCGCGCCAGCCCGGTCAGGCGCCGGGGGCCGCGGGGTAGAGCCGCTGGAACTCGGGATCGTCGTGCAGGAGGGCGAGATCGGGATCGCGGCGGGCCCAGTTGGGGTCCTTGAACCCGGCATCCCAGGCCTTTCGGATCGCGTCGAGCGCCTCGGGCTTCTTGTGCATAATGCAAAACGCGCACGCCGCGTTGTACAGGACGGTCGCCTCGTTGGGGCGCAGGAGGATGGCGAGGTTGGTCTCGCGCACCGCGTCGTCGACGCGGTTGTGCTTCCCGTACCCGATCGCGAGGTGGATGCGCGAGCGGGCATCCTCGGGGACCTGCTTGAGGTGCTCCTCGAGCGCCGCGATGCGGCGCTGCCAGACGTTCTTGAGCAGCTCATCCTTGCCCAGCGCCTCGAGGGCGTTGGTGATCGGCACGTAGACATTCAGGTCCTCGCCGCAGCTCTCGATGGCGGCGTCGGTGATGGCGGCGACCTCCTGGTAGCGGCCGGCCGCGAACAGGGCCCGGCCGAGGAGATAGTAGGCCCCCTCGCAGTCGCGCTTGCGATCGATCGCCTGCCGGACCGAGCGGATCGCCTCGTCATGCTTGCCGCCGGCATAGAGGACCCACGCCTGCGCCACCAGCGCCTCCGGCAGGTCGGGGTGCAGGGCCGAGGCCTGCTCGGACGCCGCCACCGCGCGTTCCATCCAGATCGGGTCGCGCCCGTAGTTGTAATGGTGCTGCGCGCAGACGTTGGCGATGGCCGCATACGCCAGCGCGAACTTCGGGTCGATCGCCACCGCGTTCTGCAGCATCTGCAGCGCGAACTCGAGATCCTGGCGCGTCACCCGGCGGGCGTAGCTCTTGCCGCGCAGGTACAGGTCGTACGCCTGCAGGTTGTCGGTCGGCTTGGCGGCGATCGCCTCCTGCTCCTGCGGCGACAGGGTGATCCGCAACGCCTCGGCGATCTTGCGGGCGATCTCGTCCTGCACCTCGAAGATGTCCTTCATCTCGCGATCGTAGCGCTCCGACCAGAGCGGAAAGTCGGTGTGCGTGTCGACAAGCTGCGCATTGATACGCAACCGGTTGCCGGCGCGCCGCAGGCTGCCGGCGAGGACGTAGGCCGCCCGGAGCTGCTGGCCGATCTGCGCCGGCGTCACCTGCCGGTCGCGGTAGGCCAGCACCGTCGGCCGCGAGAAGATGTTCAGGCCGCGGATCTTGGACAGCTCGGTGATGATGTCCTCGGTGATCCCGTCCCGGAAGTACTCGTCCTCCTTGACGCCGCTCAGGTTCTCGAAGTAGAGGACGGCGATCGACTTCTCGGGCTGTTTCGCGGCGCCGCGCGAGTCGGCGAGATCCGCCGCGCGCCGGCGGCCGGACTCGAGGTCGCGCTTGAGCCGCGTGAGGTCCGTCTTCAGGTCCGTGGCGCTCTGGTAGCGCAGGTTGCGGTCTTTTTCGAGCGCCTTCTCGAGGACGCGCCCGAACTCCGGCGGCACGCCGGGATGCGCGTCGGCGAGCGGCACCGGATCGCGGTTGAGGATCGCATCGAAGACCACGGCCGACGTGTCGCCCGGGAACGGCAGCGTCCCGGTCGCCATCTGGTACAGCACCGTCCCGAGAGAGAACAGATCGGTGCGCGCGTCGGTGAGCTGCCCGCGCGCCTGCTCGGGCGACATGTAGGACACCGTGCCCACAGCGGTGCCGCGCGCGGTGAGCTCGTTGCCGCCGGCCATGGTGTCGAGCTGCGAGGCGGCGGCGCCGATCGCCGGCCGGCGCAGGCCTTCGATCTTCGCCAGGCCGAAATCGAGGATCTTCACCTGCCCGCGCGGGTTGACGAAGACGTTCGCCGGCTTGATGTCGCGGTGCACGATGCCCTTGGCGTGCGCCGACTCCAACGCGTCGGCCATCTGGATGGCCGCCTCCAGCAGCTGATCCATCGGGAACGGCTGGCGCCCGATCATCTGCCCCAGTGTCTGCCCCTCGAGCAGCTCCATGACGATGAAATGCTGCCGCTCGTGCTGCTCGATGGCGTAGACGGTGCAGATGTTCGGATGATTCAGGGCCGACGCGGCGCGCGCCTCGCGCTGGAAGCGCTCGAGCGACTGGGCGTCCTGCTGCATCTCCTGGGGCAGGAACTTGACCGCGACGCGACGCCCGAGCCGGCTGTCCTCGGCCTCATAGACCACGCCCATGCCGCCGCTGCCGAGCTTGCGGACAATCCGGTAGTGGGAGATCTCCTTGCCGATCAGGTCATCCATGGCGAGCGGTCATGCTAGATGGTTTGCGGCGGGCAATCAAGCCGCGCGGCGCGCTTCCACACGGCCCGCTTCGCGCATCCCTGCCCGCCCTCCGGGGCATCGCCTCTCTGGCCTTGGCGAGGATGACCCCGAACAGGTCGTCCCGTTCGATCAGGCTCTCTTTCCGGTCCCTGGTGAGCCCCTTGATTCGACTCTCGATCCTGAGCGCCAGCCCCCGGCTGCCGATCGGCTTCCTGAACACGAGTCGCAGCGGGCGCTTGCCGCGGAGGTATTTGGCTCCCCTGCCGTCGCTGCCTCGATGCTGCGCGAGGCGTCGAGGGACATCGGTCGTGATCCCGGTGTACAGGGCTCCATCCCGGCAACGGATCATGTAGACGGACCAGCGCGTCATGCGGTCACCCCGCGGCCCCCGGGCACCCCGCGGCCGGCGGGCGTGATCGGCTCTTCGAGCCGGGTGATGGCCGCGAGCCATGCCCGCGCAGCGCCGATCTCCCGGTTGGTCTCGAAGCGCGCGGCCCGGATGGAATCGACGCGCCAGCCGTCGCGGAACGCCGCCCTGATCTCGTCCTGGGTGACGCGCCGCGGCCCGTCGGTTCCCGGCTCGTGCTCGCTGAAGCAGAGCATGAAGCACCGGCCGCCGGGATTCAGGACCGCCGCCAGGCCCTGGACGTAGCGTTCCCGGTCATCGTCAGGGAAGACATGGAACAGCCCCGAGTCGATCGCGGTGTCGAACATCCGGTCCAGGGTGGCGAGCGTGAGGGCGTTCCCGATCAGGAAGGTCGCCGCGATGCCGCGTTCGCGGGCGCGGGCCTGCGCCTTCTCGATGGCGAGCGGCGCGCCGTCGATCCCCCAGACCTCGTGCCCCAGCCCGGCAATGTGGAGGGCGTTCTCGCCGGTGCCGCAGCCTGCGTCGAGGACGCTGCCGCGGATCGCCCCCTCCGCCGCCAGCCGGACGAACTCAGGTTGCGGACGGCCGATGTCCCACGGAGGGGTGCCGGTGGCGTAGCGGTCCACGAAGAAAACGAGATCGCGTGCGCCCGCGGCCGGTTGCGCACCCGCCGCCTCGCCGTGCCCACCCGTCCCGGCCTCGCCGCGCGCGTCCGCCTCGCGGCGTTCCTCCGCCTCGAACCGGGCGCGAATGGCGCGCGACCGGGCGCGACGGCGCGCCCCCGCCGCGAGGGCCAGCACGGTGATGCCGCCCCACAGGACGGTCGAGCCGGTCAGCGCGGGGATCCATCGGTACAGCAGCAGGCTGCCGCGCCGCCACTCGGCCTCCGATTGCGCCAGCGTCGCGCCCGTGGCTTCCTTCCAGGCCTCGGGGAACGGCCGCCGGCCGGCGGCGCGCGCGATGTCGCGCACGACTCCCTCGCCATGACGGCGCACGGTCCAGGACATGAAGTCGAACGAGGCCGCGTAGGCGGCGCGGGCGCGGGTATCCGAGGCGTCGAACGCCGCATCGAGATCGGCCAGCGCCGGCAGGCGGCCGGTCAGAAGCGACGACGACTGCACCAGAACGTCGCGCAGGCCCCAGTCGCGCTCGAAGCCGGTCGCGACACCCTCCTCGAACCAGCGCGGCAGGTTGCCGCCCGCCGCGTCGAACAGGAGCATGTGCACCGCCTCGTGCAGCAGCACCGACGCCAGGTCGCTGTAGGGATAGTGCTCCGCCCGCGCGACGCGGATGCCGCCCACCCGCCGCCGCGGCTGCACGAATCCGGCCGCCCAGGGCGGCGCCGACCTGTCGAGGGCCGTGATCTCCGGATCATCCGATCGTCCGGGCGGGATGAGAATGATGCGGTACGGCCCGGCCGGCGGCGCGCCGATCGACGCCTCGAGCCGCGGCAGGAATTCCGCCGCCCGGGCCGCCAGCCCGTCGAGTTGATCGCGCGCGGCCGGCGGCGCCTCGATGATGCAGGCCCCCACCTGGACGCGAAAGCGCCCGGGGGTGGCAGCCCGCTCCGCGCTTCCTGCGCCCGAGGCGGTCAGGAGGGAGAGGGCCGCCAGGGTGAGCACCACTCGCACCATGACGGCATCATAGCAAGCGCTGCCCGGCCACCGGGAACGTCCGATCTCTTACGCGCGCTTCAGGCCGGCCTCGTTGATCTCCACCTCGGGCAACAGGCGGACCTGCCCCAGCCGCTCCGCCTGGTACAGGACGAGCGCGGCGAGCCGGCGGGCTTCGTGACGGGTCAGCCGCACCAGCCGATACTGGTCAGGGCTCTCGCCCCTGATGTGCACCTCGATGCGCGTGCTCGACTCGTTGCGGACCACAAGGATCTCTCCCGTCTCCTCGTCCATGATCCTCACGGCTCCTCTCCTGGGGGGCTGACCCCGCTGTGACGAGGGACCGGATCATCCGGACCCTGCACCGGTAGTTCTATCGGTGCCCGACGGAGGTTCGGTGACGTTCCGGTCGCAGGAAAGTGACGCCACGAGCCGCCATCCCCAGTCCGCCATGGCGACGAGAATGGCGGGGACGCGCCGGCCCGGCCGGCGTTATACTCGTGCCACTTAACCAATTGAGGAAGCTCCATGCGAACAATCGGGCTCATCCTGTCTGCGATCGCCGTCGTCGCCCTGTCCACGGGTTCGGTCGGGGCCTGGTCGCTCTTCGACGAGGTCGCCGTCGTCGAGCCGGGTCTGACGGCCGAACTGGTGTGGGAGCTGATCAACAGCAAGACCTACTGCCAGTCGGGCCTGACGAACCTGGACCGGCTCTCCTGCGCCATCGTCCCCGACCCGGCCGAGTTCTGGATCGGGATGGACGCGGCCGGCAACGCCTACGGGACGATCAACGGGGCCGACGCCTCGGGCGAGTACTTCGACGTCTATCGCCGGCCGGCCCCGCCACCTACTCGAGCGTCTTCGTCAACTCAAACGGGAGCCTGACGTTCGGATCCGGGAGCACCGATTTCAGCGAGAGTGTCGCCGAGTTCCTGAGCGGTCAGCCCCGTATCGCGCCGCTGTGGGACGACCTGGATCCCTCCTCGGGAGGCTCGATCCTGGTGGGCCAGTCCGCGGGCACCTGGACGGTCTCCTTCCAGAATGTCCCCGAGTTCTTCTCCACCATCGGGAACACCTTCTCCGTCACGCTGACCGCGGCCGGCGGCATCGAGCTCGGCTACGGCGCCACGGCGGGCAATGACGCCCTGGTCGGGATCACACCCGGCGGCGGCGCCGCCAATCCGGGCGAAACGGATCTGTCGGCTGCCGGCGCCCTGCCGGCCACCGGAACCACCTACGAGCAGTTCCTCACCGGCGAGTTCGATCTCGACTTCCTGACGGTGATGTTCCTGCCGTAGCGACACGCTGAAGGCGGGGCGGCGGGCCTCCGGGCCCGTCGCCCCGTCGAAGGCCCGGGGCGTTCTTCAGTCGTGGGCGCCAATCGTCGCGCCTCCGGAGCCGGCCCCGATGTTCGGGCTCCCGGGCTCCAGCCGGAAATCGCGCGACGATGTCGAGACGTAGAGCGGGTCGGCGAAGATCGAGTGTCCATCAAGAGCGGAGAAGTCCCGCCACGCCGCCATCGTGACGAAGCGTTGCAGCTCGCCTGAACCCTCCGTGTAGGCGACGATCGCCTTGGACGGGACAAGCAGGTGGCGGTCGGCGTCGCGCGGAACGAGGCGGTCGTAGATGGTGCCTTCCGGCTGGTCGCGGAGCGTCATGCCGTAGTTGTTGTAGTCGCAATCGAAGGTCGCGAGCAGGCGCTTCCCCGCGTCCGTCTCGACGATGACGAGGGCGTCGTTCCCCTGGAAGGCGAAGCTGTTGTCCCGGAGGACCGAACCGTCGATGGAGTCGATGAACTCCGCGCCCCCGTACAGATTGGCCACTGCCGTGTTATGGGTGATGGTCGCCCGCGGGCTCCTCAGGAGACGGAACGCCCGCTCCTGGGAGAAGACGAAGTTCCGGTCGCCGGTGAAGCGGGGGGAATTCTCGACGTTGACACCCGTCCCGCCGGGCCACATGCCGTCCCAGACGGCGTTCCAGATCCGGCAGCCGGAAACCGTCGCGTCCGGCGAGTCGCTGATCGAGATGCCGGTACTCCGGTACCAGCGGATCTCGAGGTCGCGGATCGCCACGAACGGCGCGTTATCGACGGCGACCATGACGTCCACGCGCCGGTTGCTGTCGAGGATCGCCGTCCATTTCTTCGCGGCGCGGATCGTGAGCGGCCGGCCTTCGCTGCCGCCGCGCGTGATCCTGATCGGATCGGGATAGAGCCCCGGGTGGAGAAGGATGGTGTCTCCCGGTCCTGCCCGATCGACCGCGACCTGCGTCGTCCGCAACGGCGCCGCCGCCGTCCCTGCCGCCCCGTCGCGACCCGACGGACTGACGTGCCAGTCACGGGGCGGGCGCGCCGACGTCGTGCCCGCGGTGGCGATGGGGAGCGCGCCGATCGCGAGGCCGCCGGCCACCGCCTCGAGACAGTCGCTCGCGGGATCGAGCCGATAGTCGTCCGCCGCGGGGTCGACGAAGCGCGGGTCGTCGACGACCGCCGCGCCCGCCATCGCACGACCCGTGTGACCGGCGTTTCCGGGCGGGTCCCGGAGCGAGTAGCAGTTGTGGCCGAGTCCCTGCCGGTCCGCCGTTGCCGGGATCTGCATCGGCCGCTCGAAGCCCGCCACGATGTTCTGCCGGAAGATCTCGCCGGGATCCCAGTCGGTCGCGAGAAAGCCCGTCTTCAGTCCCGCACCGACGATCGTGTTCTGCTCGACCAGCCACGGCGCCCGCGACGCCTTGATCAGGATTCCGATCTCGAAGCCGGCGACCAGGTTCCGCCGAATCACCCCGCCGCGGGCCGGGTGGTAGAACTGGATCCCGGTGTCGTCCTGGAAGTACGACGGAACCATAAAGGCGTCCCGCTCCTTGAAGAAGCGGCAGCCTTCCACGCGGCCGTCGTCCCCGGTGAAGTACGCCCCGCCGCCGACATCGCGGACAGTGCAGTCGAGCAGGACGTCGTGGTGGGCCGATGCCGCGAACCCGAACGAGGCGTTCGCCACGCCGCAGCCAACGACCGTCACGTGGTCGGCACGCAGATGGACGGCCGCGCTCGATTTGCCGCGCGCCACGAAATTGCGGAACTCGAGACCACGGACCGTCACGTAGGGCCTGAGAACCAGCACACCATGGTCGAGCGCGCCTGTCAGGATCGAGGAATCGCCGGGGGCAAGCCCGTCCGCGGTGTGGAAGTACACCTTCCCGCCGTCCACGAAGTAGGTCGCCGGGAAGAACGCGACCGCGTCGCGATCGGCGGCGAGACTGTATCGGACGCGCGCCTCCGGCTCCCAGAACCGCGGCGGCTCGCGCCCCTCGACCCGAAAATCGATCGAGAAGACCCCCGGATGCCCCTTGACGGGACGCGGACTCGGGATCCCGGTCGCGCCGTCGAACACGACGCTCGCCCCCTCGGCAGGGCGGATGATCAGCGGATGCGCCGCCGGGTCGGCGTTTTTCAGCGCTGGGACGACGAGGCTCTGCCTGTAGATTCCCCCGGCCAGCACCACCTCGCTCACGGCCGGATCGGAGGCCAGCCGCTCGCTCACTTGCCGCAGCGAGTCGCCCGGGGTGACCCGCAGCACCTCGCCCGCGCTGGCCGGCGGCGCGGTGAGCGCGACCATGGCAGCGGCGATCCATACGGCACGGCTCACGACCGAACCTCCCGGCATGGTCTATTCCGCGTGGATTTCCCGCGGCCCGGGAGGTTAGCACCGATTCGGGGTTGGGGTCCTGATCGCCGGTCCAACGACCAATCCGCGGAACCGCAATCCGCAGCTCAGGCGGAGGGCTCATCCCTCTCGGGAACCAGGGAACGGCCTGCCGAGATGGCAATGTGGTGAAAGAGCCGGGTCCGGTTCTTCACCAGGTACCAGACGATGGCGATGTTCACGACGAGGATGATGAACACCACGAAGGAGAAGTCGCGCATCAGGTCGTAGACCTCGATCGGGATGAAGAAGGCCGTCTCGCCGATGGCCAGCCAGGCGGCCCAGAACACCCTGAACATCATCCCCACGCTCTCCACGAGCAGCAGAACCCCGTAGAGCAAGGTGCCGGAGGCGATCCAACTGACATTCGCGGGCGTCATGATCTGAAGCCTGGCACCGAGGTCGGCGAAGAACTGGTGCTCCGGGTCGAGCCGGACCCAGAGCAGGAACCGCTCGAGCTCCGACCGCAGATCTTCGCCCATCAGGCTGTAGATGCCCAGCGTGATTCCGAACAGCAGGAGACTCTTGCCGAGCTTGAGGGTGATGATGCTGTAAAGGCCGGCGGCGCCCCTCACCCCGGGTTTTCTCACGATAGTCCTCTCAACTCGATCACCCCGAAGCTCTGCCGCCACCCTGGCGGCTCTCGCGGCCTTGACGGGTCAGATCAGAAGCCGCAGCACGGCGCGCGCTGCGGGACACCCGAAAAGTCGGGCTCATTGCCAGGATCGGGTACTCCGGATCGAATCCCTGCTGGCGCTCGACCGTCCCGATGGCGACCCCCACGAAATGCGCCACTGGAGCGGCCTGAGCGCCACCGCCTCCGGACACCTTCAGGTTCCCCTGCGCATCGAGCGGGAGATTGCCGACATTCACGGTGCCCCTGACCGTGAAGACGGGAGGATGGTTGAGCGCAGGGACCGTTCCGGTCACCGCCCCGGCCCCATCTCCGGGAGCGATGGACTGTTGCGCGTTCGCCTGCGTGAGAAACAACGCGACACAGACGGGAGCCACACCAACCATCATGGCCCGACGCACAGGTCACCTCCGGATTGTCCAAGCGATGCGGCCGGGAAACCGATCCGCCGAGAGGCATGAAAACGACTCAATGCGGGAGTATGGGCCGACAGCGTGTTTTCCGTCAATCCCGAGTCCAAAGGTGAGCGTTCGCGTCCTGTCGCGCGCACGCTGCATCGCCGGCGAGAATGCGGCGAATCGCGCGAAGGAGCAGGCTCCGAGGTGGCCGCTCGGAGTGAGAGCTGGCAATGCGATGTCCGCGAGGCGGATCGCCGCCTGCCCGCTCGCATCGCAGAGCATGAGATCGGTGCGCCCGGCGGCCTGAAGGGGGCGACCGGGCGCGCGACGATCACATCGTCCGCGGGGGTCACGGCGCAGGCGACACTCCCCCCGGGATGAACCCGGTACCGGCGCAGGCGGAGCCCGGGCGTCGCTGACCACGACGCGCAGGAGGCTGTGCCGGGAGAGGGCGCGGGTCGCCTCCGCGACATCGATCACCCACCGGAGCCGCCGGCCGCATACCTCGAAGCCCGGGAGATGTTCTTCCATCGGCGCCTCCCGGGCCCCTTCTGTGTCAGTGTGTGCAACGCGGGGCCGGGTCGTTACGCCAACTCGGCGACGCCACACAGGAAATGGAGGCCCGCATGATCACCAACACCGAATCAGGCACACGGATCGACGAGATCGCCGGCGGCATTTACCGCATCAGCACCCCCGTGAGGGAGATGCTCGGAGGGTTCAGCTTCAACCAGTACCTGATTGTGGACGAGGCGCCCCTGCTGTTCCACACCGGGCCGCGGCGGCTCTTCCCGCTCACCCGGGAGGCGATCGGCAGGGTGATGCCGGTCGAACGCCTGCGCCATGTCGGGCTGTCGCACTTCGAGGCCGACGAGTGCGGAGCCCTCAACGAGTTCCTCGCGGCGGCGCCGGGGGCCGTCCCGGTCTGCGGCCAGGTCGCCGCCATGGTTTCGGTCGGCGACGTCGCCGACCGGCCGCCGCGCGCGCTGGCCGAGGGCGAGACCCTCTCACTGGGCGAGCATCGCGTGCGGTGGTTCGACACGCCCCACGTCCCCCACGGCTGGGAGTGCGGCTACCTCTTCGAGGAGCGCACGCGCACGCTCCTGTGCGGCGATCTCTTCACCCAGGGCGGCGCCGACAATCCGCCGATCACCGACAAGGACATCCTCGGGCCGAGCGAGGCGTTCCGGGCGCCCATGGACTATTTCGCCCACTCTCCCGCCACCCGCGCGACGCTCGAGCGCCTGGCGTCGGCGGAGCCGACCACCCTCGCCTGCATGCACGGCAGCGCGTGGAACGGGGACGGCGGCAGGCTCCTGCGCGCGCTCGCGGACTCGGTGGAGGAATCCTCCCGCCGCTGAGGATGCTCTGCGGCTTCGCCTCTCCACCGGCAGCCAGCGAGGCGGAAAGCGCAGACACCGACAGTCTGTCTGTCGATGGGCCATCCACAAGCTCTCCGAAGCCGAGGGGGATTGCGACGCAGCACCATCGGCTGGCCGGTGTCGCGGGATGTCCGGGACTTCAGGGCTCGAACGCACAACGGGCCGCTTTCAACCAGCCGCCCGCCGCTTTGAGGAGGATGGGGGTTGGCTCCCCTGCAGTCGTTCCGGACCTCTCGCGGCTCGGGTCAGTTTGCGCTTGCGAGCCCATGCGATCGGTCGCTCAGAACCGGGGTGGTTCGCTGGTCAGTTGCACTCCTGCGAGCACCACCGCTGCGCGTAGTCGGCGCAGCTCGGGCTCCAGGCGGTGGAGCAGCAGTCGGGATCCTGGGCGCAGATTCCGGCGACGCAGTCGCTGCAGGCGGGATCCAGCGGCCCGCCGGCAACGCAGATGTCGTGCGCGCAGGCCGGCACGCAGTCGACGACCGCGCGCGGAAGACAGGTGCCCGGCCCCGCGGGCCGCTCGGCGCCCGCGCCGGTCAGGCCGTGCGAGCCCTCGCGCGACGCGTTGCGCGGCACGACGATGTAGTAGGTGTCGTCCGTCGCCGGTCTCACGATGGCGCTCAAGGCACCGCCGGTGGTGCAGAGCACCGGCACGTGCGAGTAGAAGTTGCCCAATCTCCCTTCGTAGACGATGGAGTCGGTGTCCGTGCCCAGGCAGGACGGACCCCAGGCGAGAGACAGCTCGCCGCCGGGTGTCATGGAGACGGACAGTTCCTGCCCCGGGTAGAGGAAGCCGTCGGGCACATGGCCCGCGCCGGGAAGGAACTGCAGGCTGAACCCCATCACGCCGCCGATCCCGGTGTAGGACGAGACCCGGATCCGGTAGGTGACCCCCTTGGCGACCGGCACCGTCAATGACGACTGCGTCGAGCCGGGCGCATCGTCGTTGCACCCTTCCGCGACCAGCGCGCCGCACCCGCCGCTCCAGACCGACAGGATCGTGTCGTAGGCGCTGCCGTAGGTCTCGACCTGGAGCTCGCCCGAGGCCGGGGCGGTGAAACGGTACCAGACCGAACGCGCGGCGCTCTGGTTGCCGCAGGGAGAGGGCGGCTCGCCCGGCTCGGTGGTGGCGGCGGCGGTGTAGGCGACATCCTGAGACGGGTAGCCGGTCACGATCGTCGCCGCGCCGCACATGTCGTTGAGCGGCGGATTGGGCGCGTAGTCGAGGTGGAAGCTCATCGCGCCGCCGTCGTTGTTGTAGGCGCTGATCTGGAAGCGGTACGTGACCCCGCCCGTCACCGGGATCTGGAGGAGCGAAGTAGCATTGGGCGGCAGGTAGTCGTCGTTGCATCCCCCCGGCACCTCGGTCAGTGTTCCGCACGCGCCAGCGTAGGCGGTCAGGATGGTGTCGTAGACCGACCCGAGCGTGTCCGCGGTGACCGTCCCGTCCGCCGGCGGCGTGTACTGGTACCAGACGTTCTTGCCGCTGCCCTGGTTGCCGCAACCGGGCGCCGGGTCGCCCGGCGAGGTGCCGGCCCCGTAACTGTTGGTCACGTCGGTGTAGGGGACCGAAGTGACCACCTTCGCCGCCGGGCACAGATCGTGCGGCGGCGCCGGCGTCGAGAAGTCCAGGTGGAAGAACAGGATCGGCTTCGTCGCCGCAAGCTGGTCGGAGACCATGAAGGTGAGCGTGGTCCCCATCGTCACCGGGAGGACGACCTCGGACGTGAGACCGTGCCCGTCCTCATCGTCGGAGCAGGCCAGCGAGGTCAGACCGCCACAGGCCCCGGTGTATGCGGACAGGAGGGTGTCATAGCTGCTGCCGAAGGTGTCCGCCCGCACGATCCCGTCGGCCGGAGCGGTCCACCCGTAGAAGACGCTGCGCCCTGGCGGGGCCATCGCGCACGTGTGGACCGGGTCGCCCGCGGCGCTGGTGGCCGCGGTCACGTCCTCCACATCGCTGTAGGGTGTGAGGGTGATGACGGTGGGCGACGAGCATATGTCGTTGCCGGCGGCGTGGGGAGCGAAGGCGAAATGGAAGGTCAGATCGCCCCCGTCGTCGTTGAACGCGGTGACCATGAAGGTGAGGCTCTCGCCCGACGCCACGGAGAAGACGATCTGCGACTGCGTGCCCACCGCGTCGTCGTTGCACCCCTTTCCGACGAGACCGCCGCAGGCGCCGGACCAGACCGACAGGATGGTGTCGTAGTTGCTGCCGAAGGTGTCCACCGTCACCGTGCCCGCGCCCGGTGCCGTCCAGTGGTAGAAGACGGCCTTCCCGATGCTGCCGTTGCCGCAGGCGGGAGCCGGGCTCGTCGGGTCGCCGCAGGTGGCGAGCGTCGTGTCGGTGCCGTCGCTGAAGGAGAGGCCGCTGATCTCCATGGCCGATGCGCAGGTCTGGTCGTCGGGGAAGCCGTAATCGACCCCGTTGAGCGAGGCCTCCTCGAGCGCGGGCTCCAGCGGATGCATGTAGATCGACCAGTAGGCCGTGAACCAGTCGAGGAAGGTCGAGCGGCTGGCCGAGAAGAACACGTGCCAGATGTGCTGGATGCCGTCAGACACCCGGTCACCCGCGCCGGCGCAGACGGGAGGCCCCTCGTTGACCGCGTCCATCATGTCACCGAGCGCGCCGGCGATATTCCCCTCGACCCTGTCGCCCGGCTGGTACGCGCCGTCATCGCGTGTCTCGAAGTTGCTGGAGAACCCCGGGTCGTTGTAGACGGGGCCGTTGTTGTCCGCGTCGTTGTCGCCGTCGTAGAGCTCGTTGCTGTACCAGCTCCAGTAGTCGGCGAACCCCTCCGACAGCGCGCATCCGTAACCGCTCGGCGAGCCCAGGTAGTGCGCCGGAGGGCAGTCGTCCTGCGCCCAGTTTGGCGTGAACAGGTACCAGAGGTTGTCCATGACCGCATGGCCATACTCGTGCGCGATGACGTCGGCCGCCGTCTGGAACGGCGCGGGGATGCTGATCCACGGGTCGCCCGTGGTCTCCGAGCCGTTGTTGAAAACATGCGCGTGCGGCCCGTGGCCGGCCGGTGTGGGATAGGTGATCTTCGCGGGGCCGCTGTGCGTGCCGGTGGGATGCCTGGTGTCGAACAGAATCTTCTTCCAGGAGCGGATCAGGTCCTGGGTCATCTGATGGGCGCCGATCCAGGGCTCCCCGCCGGCCGCCACCATCACGCCCAGGCTGCAGGTGCCGCCGTCAGGGCAGGAGATCGCGGGGCTGGTGTTGGCGTAGGTGCAGTCGATCGAGTCGCCGCCGCAGCCTGCGGGGATCTCGATGCCCGAGAAGACCCCCAGCCGCGTCGGGCCCGGCGTCAGGTTCGTGGCCGAACGCAGCCAGACGCGCATCGTGGTCCCCGGGTAGGGGAGCGGGCAGGAGAAAAAGCCGTTGGTCTGCGTGAAGCAGAAAACGCGGGGCGACAGCCCCGTGCCATCCCCGTGGCGGATCTCGATGTACTGCTGGTCGACCGGGCGGGCCACGCCGCTGCGATCCGGATACTGCCAGGTGCCGGTCAGCGTCACCGTGCCGGCCGCGGCCGGAAGTCCCGGCGGGGTCAGGGCAGCCGGCTCGGCGGCATCGTCCGTGAGCGGCGGGAGCGCCCCGGTGGCGGGCCAGGCTTCCTGCTCCCCGGACACGGCCGACAGGTCGTCGAAGGCGAACGGGATTGGAGCCTCGGGAACCACCAGCGCCGCACCTGCCCCGGTCGTCTTCGCGACCGGAACGTGGTCCACCGTCCAGCGTGCCGCGGGGACGCCGGCGCTCTCCACGTGATACGGGATCGACGTCATGTCGCCCCAGGACGACCCGCGCCCGATGGCGCGGGTCGCCTTCGCGCTCACCGTGTAGTTGCCCGGCCCTGCCGAGAGCGACCACTTCGTCGCCAGCTTGATCGGAACATCCGCAAGCAGATCCACCATCCACTCGGTCCGGTCGGCCTCCATCCCGGCCGGAAGGAGCAACGTGACGGTCGTACCCGGGGCGTCCTGGACGCTGACCACCTGGAGGAGAACCTCGCCGGACAGATCCCCCTGCTCGAGGCCTTCCACATTGAGGGTCAACGAGATGGGCGAGCGCGACGGGGTCGCGAGGAGCGCCGGGGAGACCGACGCCAGAAGCGTCGCCATGAAGAGCCTTCCCACCCGGTCGCCTGGACGCATCCCCGCCTCCCCTTCCCGATACAGGTCCCCTTCACCAGTAACATACGGAAATCGGGCGGGCCGGGGGCCAAAAAGAGCGGGCCCCGGCGGATTTCCGGGAGCCCCGGACGGTTCACCGTGCGGCCGAGCGGGTCACAACGTGCGGACCTGGCCGGTCGACGTCGCGGAACGTCGCGGCCTCCGTGGCCGGAAAGCCGACGGGCCGCCGTTACCCAGCGGCCCGCCGTTTTGAGGAAGGATGAGGTCTGGCTCCCCAAGCGACAGGGCGCTCGAACCAGCACACCGCGATCTGCGATTGGCAACTTGACTCATCGTTATGAGTCAATTAGACTACTCTACATGAGCAAGCGGCTCCAGGTATTGCTCGACGAGGCCGAGTATCGGGCGCTTCAGAAGGTCGCACGGGCGGAGCGAATCACCGTCGCCGAATGGGTGCGTCAAGCCCTTCGGTCAGCCCGGCGCCGACTGCCGACCCGGGATGTGGACCGCAAACTGGCGGCCATTCGCGCCGCCATCGCTCACGAGATCCCGACGGCGGACATGCCGCAAATCCTCGCCGACATCGAGCGGGGCTATCTGGGTGGGAATACACGTTGATCTTCGTGGACTCCAATGTCCCGATGTACTTGATTGGCGCCGCACATCCGCACAAGGTCGAAGTGCAGCGATTGCTGGAGCGTTGCGTGGTCGAGCGCCAGCGCCTGGTCACGGACGCTGAGGTCCTTCAGGAGATCCTGCATCGCTATGTGGCCATCGATCGCCGGGATGCCATCCAGCCGGCATTCGACGTCCTGCTCGGCATCATCGACGAGATTTTCGCGGTGGATGCGGCGACTGTCGAGCGCGCCAAGGCCATCGTCCTCGAACGGCGCAACCTGTCGGCACGCGATGCCGTCCACATTGCCGTCATGGAACAGCACCAGGTGGGGAGGATCCTCACATTCGATACCGGATTCGACGGCGTCCGTGGGATCGAGCGCCTCACCTCCTGATCACCCAGAGGCGATATTGTCCGCCGCCTCGACCACCTCATCGTCTTGAATGAGAGGCACCTTCTCGGGATCCTCCGGGAGTACATCCGCTACTACAACGGGTCCCGGCCTCAGCTCTCTCCTGATAGGAATACCCCTGACCCCATGGAGGTAGAACCCCCGGGCAGAGGACCCGTCGTCGCCGTTCCGTTGCTCGGTGGCCTGCACCACCGCGACCGCCGAGCAGCCTGACAGCTCTTCGCTTGAACCTCGGACGGATTCTCAGAACCCTGGTGGATGGATCGCGTCCTCGAGCACGATCTGCCGCCCGCGGCCGCGTCGCGCCGCCCGACCGCGCGTCGAATCCGTATCTCGGAGGAGGCTTCTTCCACTTCTCCCAGGGACACCCCGCTCCTGGACTCATTTGGTTCACGAGTCGGAGGGGGCGCCGCCGGCGGCCCAGTCCTCGGCAGGCTCCTCGGAGGCAAGTCGAAGACTGCCGCCGTGGGATCGGCGGTCGGCGCGGCGGTCGGCACCGCGATCGCCTCCGGCATAAAGGGACAGGAGGTCGGGTTCCCCGCCGGGGCGGCGCTGACCGTCACGCTCGACCAGCCCGTCGTCATCGACGTCGTCCCCTGACACGACGACCGCGCCGGTCCGCCCGGTCAGATGGCTGGCGTGACCACGGAGCCCTCCGCCCAACGCTTTTTCAAGTAGACGAGATTGACGATCCACACGACGGGGTTGAGGCAGACGATCGTGAGTGTGATCCGGGCCCAGTGGTGACGCTGTGCGAAACACCATGCGAGCACGGCGCAGACACCGCCGCAGATGACCGCGGCACTGACGCCTGATTCAAGCATGATGCCGAGACCGATGCCGCCGACGAGCGACTGGATGCTGACGTAGTAACCCCACCGGTACGGCCGCTTCCCCGGATTGCGCCGCTGGAAGCGACGATTGAGAGCGAGCGCGGGGATGATTGGCAGGCCCATGACGATGATCACGAGCGCAAGGGCAGTGAGCTCGGGGGCGATCGTGTTCACGGAACCCGGGGCGGGATCGGCACCTGGCGGCGCGTTGTCGTCCTCATGTTCCATGCTGATGACGACTTTCCCTCGCGCGTGGCCTTCCTCCAGATAGCGGATCGCCTCAGGGACCTCACTCAGACGGTAACGTCTGTCGATGACCGGTGTGACCTTTCCGGCCTGCATGAGATCGCCCAGGATGGCGAGGTCCTCTCTGTTCAGTGTCGCCAGCATGCCGGATATGTCCTGGCTCACGAATCGCGCGAACACAACCGTCTCCAGCACGCCGACGAGGGGCCCGAGCCACAACCCCGTGTCCGTGCTCCCCACCAGCACGAGAGACCCGTTCGGAGTCAGCGCGCGCCTGCAGTCCGACATCGAATGGTTCCCAACCATGTCGAGTATCAGGTCGTACCGCTCCCCGGTCCTGGTGAAATCCTCCCGGGTGTAATCGATGACCCGGTCCGCGCCGATTGACCGGACCATGTCCGCATTCCTCGCGCTGCATACGCCGGTGACATCCGCGCCGAACGATTTGGCGATCTGCACCGCGAACGTACCCACACCTCCGGATGCGCCGTTGATCAGCACCATCTGCCGCGGCTGGATCTTTCCCTTGTCGCGAAGACCCTGCAACGCGGTGAGTGCCGCCACCGGCACGGAGGCCGCCTGCTCGAAAGTCACGTTGGCGGGTTTCAGCGCCAGCGCGCGATCTTCGCGAACGCAGACATATTCGGCGAAGTCCCCGGTTCTTCCCCCGAACACATCGTCGCCCGGCTTGAACCGCGTTACGTTGCGGCCGATCGATTCAACCGTTCCCGCGAAGTCAACGTCCAGTTGTGTGACACCCGGCCTGAGCAGCCCCGTCTGAATAACCCGCACGAGGTACGGCGTGCCTCTCATGTAATGCCAGTCGAGCGGGTTGACGGACGCCGCGCGCACCCGGACCAGGACCTGGTCGTCATCGGGAACAGGCTTTGCGATTTCTTCAAGCCGAAGGACCTCGGGCGGACCGTAGTTGCGATATACGATGGCTTTCATCCGAGGGGCAGCGCTCGGACCCGGTGTCTGGGCCGGCACTGCGCCTGTGGACAAGAGCGCAGCCGCGCAGATGGCAGTGGTCACAAGTTGTAACGGTGTTTTCACAGGCTCGGCTCCGATTCCCTGGTGCTCGCCCCGGGCGGCCGGAGGCGGTCGGCTCGCTGGCCGGAGGATACGTCTGCGGCGCTCCACCACTCAAGCGATTCCGAGTCTGTGGCGAGGCTGGCGCCGCTCGTGCCTGGCGACCGCGTCTTCGATCGCCCGGACCGCAGGATCCACGATTGCGGGGCGCTGTCCTGCTCGTTGTAGACTGCCGCGCGTTCTCCGATTCCAAGGGAGACCGAAGTGATGCTCGGGAACGGAACCAGGCTCGCCCAGTACCGGCTCGAGGAGAAAATCGGCGCCGGCGGGATGGGTGAGGTCTGGAGAGCCGTCGATACGACCCTCAACCGCTCGGTGGCGCTCAAGCTGCTTCCCGATGCGCTGTCGAACGACGCCCATCGTCTGGCCCGCTTCGACCGGGAGGCCAAGCTCCTGGCCTCACTGAACCACCCCAACATCGCGGTGATCCACGGCTTGCACAGCGCGGAGGGGATTCACTTCCTGGCCATGGAGCTGGTCGGCGGGGCGAACCTGGCGGACCGGATCGTGCGCGGGCCGCTCCCCGTCGACGAGTCGATCGCTATCGCCATTCAGGTCACGGAAGCGCTCGAGGCGGCGCACGACAGCGGGATCGTCCACCGGGATCTCAAGCCGGCCAACATCCAGATCACCCCCGACGGCAAGGTCAAGGTACTCGACTTCGGGCTCGCCAAGGCGCTCGCGGCGGAGCCCGGGTCGCACTCGGCGTCCAGTTCGCTTTCGCCGACGGTGACGTCGGCCGGCACGGTCGCGGGTGTCATCCTCGGGACCGCTGCCTACATGAGCCCCGAGCAGGCCCGCGGCAAGGCCGTGGACCGGCGCGCCGACATCTGGGCCTTCGGCTGCGTGCTCTACGAGATGCTGACGGGACGCCGCCTGTTCGACGGCGAGACGGTTTCGGACGTCATCGCGGCCGTCCTGACCCGCGCCACGCAACTCGATGCGCTGCCGGGCGGTGTGCCGGCCGCGTTGCGCCGCCTTCTCGGGCGCTGCCTGGAGAGGGACCCGAAGCGCAGGCTGCGGGACATCGGCGAGGCGCGGATCGCGCTTCAGGAGATCGTCGCCGGGGGCCCGGGTGACGATGCGACGCCGGGAACGGCGGGCGCCGCTTCGCCGCTCATGCGCCGCCCTGCCGTCGTGGTCGCGGCGGTGGCCCTCACGGCCGCGGTCGCGCTGATCGCCGGCTTCGTGCTCGGCGGACGGCGCGCGGCGGACGCGCCGGGACCCGCGTCCGATCGGACTGTCCGCTTCGCCCTGCAGCCGCCGCCGGGTGTCGAGGAGATCTGGGCGCCCGCCGTCGCGCCCGACGGATCGTTCGCCGTCTACGAAGGGAGGGCGGCGGGAAGATCGGCCCTCTACCTGCACCGGTTCGACGAGATGGCGCCGAGGCTCATCGAGGGGACCGAGGGCGCCTCCGGCCCCTTCGTCTCGCCCGACGGGCGCTGGATCGGGTTTCGCCAGGGCTCCGAGATGAGGAAAGTGGCCGCCTCAGGCGGCGAACCACTGGTGATCGGACCCGCAGACGGGGGCTACCCCGGGGCGGCCTGGCGGCGTGACGGCACCATCCTGTTCGCGCCCGCCTGGCTCGGGGGGCTCCACACGATCTCCGTGGAAGGGGGCGAGGCGAAGCCCCTCACCAAGCCCGACGCGGCCCGGGGCGAAAAAGGCCACTGGTGGCCCAGGCTCCTGCCGGACGATCGCCATGCGCTGTTCACCGTCTGGCGCGCGGGGTCGGGTCTCAACGATGCCTCGGTGGCGCTGATCGATCTCGAATCCGGGACCTATCGGGTACTGTTCGGCGGCGCCGATGCCTGGTTCCTGCCACCCGGGCACATCATCTACTACCGCGCCGGCGCCTATCACGCGGTCTCCTTCGACACCGCGTCGCTCGAGGTGACGGGCGACGCGACACCGATCCTGCGTGACGTATCGACCCTCCATCCTGCCGGCGACGAGTACATGCCGCTCGCCGTCGGCGCCGATGGCACGCTGGTCTACACGTCGAGCGAGCAGTACCACGAAGCGCGGCTGGCATGGGTCGAGCCCGGGCGCGAGCCAGAACCCCTCCCGATCGCGCCGCGCCGGTATGTCGACTCGGATCTGTCGCCCGACGGGCTGACACTGGCTGCATCGAGTCTCGAGGCCGGCCGCTTCGAGATCCGGCTCCTGGACCTTCGCGGGCGAACCGAACAGCGCCTCGACCTGCCGGGCAGCAACTGGACCGTCAATTGGGACCCGCGGGGGCGCGGACTGGCCTACCGTGCGATGCGCAAGGGAGACTTCGACGCCTACATGCTCGATGTCGCCACCGGCGGATCCGAGCAGCCGCTTCTGACCGGCAACTCGGACGAGACCATTTACGCCTGGACCCCCGACGGACGTCACCTCGTCTACGGGGATTCGACGGGCGCCGGGACGCGCGGCATGAAGGCGCTGCCCTTCCCGCCCCCTGGCGAACCCGATCCGCTCGGGGATTGGCAGGCCGAGGACGGTTCCGTCACGTTCTCGCCGGACGGGAAATGGGTGGCCTACCAGTCGGGGACGTCCGGGCGCGGCGAGATCTACGTCCGTCCCTTCCCGGGGCCCGGCGCGACGACACGGATCACGCGGGACGGCGGCAGGGCGCCCCTCTTCGCGCCAGTGGGCGGGGAGATCCTCTTCATCAGGGGCGATTCGATCTTGTCGGCGTCGTACAGCATTGAAGAAGGACGCTTCGTGACGCGCGGGGAGAGAGTCGTCCTGGAGGCTCGCCTGGCGTTGGGGCCGGGGTGGATCAACACTCTGGACGGGCGGCGGTTCCTCGTGCCGCTGCGCGTCGCCGACCCTTCGCCGCCGAGGCTCCAGGTCGTGATGAACGGGGCCGCGGAGTTCCTCCGGCGCGCCCGGCAACCCTGATCGCAACCGACGCGGAACACTCCAAAGATGAAGGTCGGGTTGAATCGGCTGGAGTCCTGAGGCCAACCCCTGGTTTCGAGAGCCCGCCGGATCCCGTGGTGGCGGGGGTACTGGCCGACTACCGACTCACGGCGTGACCGCCCACGGTCGCTCCCACGCGGCCAGCTGGCGCTGACGCGCAATCAGGGGCAGGCAGAGCCGCTGCAATTCGAGGACAATCCGGATCTTCTCGCGGAGGTCCGCCTTTTCGTGCTGCGCGCGCAGAGCCGCCTTGCCAGCACGGAGGGCACCAAGGAGTTCCGGGCTCACCTGCGGCCGCCTTCTCGGTGGGGGGACCATTCTTCAGGTCTCCAGGCCAAACCGCTTGAGCAACTCGTCGAGCGCGGCCCGATCAAGCGCATTGGATTCCATGAGAGCCGCTGCGCGTTCCCGTCGTTTCAGCGTGCGTGCGCCCGGCTCCAGGTACAGGGCAACAAGGTATTCCGGCCTGACGACGCGGACGGGCACACCCCCGTATTCGATGCTCGCAGCCCGGTCGATCGCCTCCTCGGCAAGACTGTTGTGCGCCGGCAGGAACTGGACGGGCACGCCTTCGATCATCACATGCTCTGCCTGGGCGGGATAGCCGTGCTCCGCCGCCCATTGATAGAGCGGCGCGAGGCTCGCGATCGTCGCCTCGTCCCCGGGAAGGAACACGAGGACGTCCAAATCGTAGGTCGGGATGGGCTCCGCCCAGAAGACCATCGCCATGGCGCCCGCGATGGCGTAGTCCTCCACAACCCCAGCACGCTTCATGTCGTTGAGGACGCGGAGAGCATCGGCGAACGACGGCATGTACCTATGCTAACCGATCACGCTGCCCGAGATGAACCCGTCGCGTCGGGCTCACGCCGCACAGGAGCGTCCGGCGTCACTCGGAGCTCGGAGGCGTGAGTCCGGTGCAGTACGTGACCAAGGCGAAACCAACTTGACCTCGTGTGCGCGAAAGCGGGGCAAGACCAGACCGGGATCGTCTAGAATGCGGTTCCCGCGGGCCGCTCGCTCACTTTGAAGTTGGCTGACAGGAGGACGACGTTATGAAGAAGCTCTTGACTGCGCTGCTCGTAGCGGGGGTCCTGGTCGCCGCTCCGGCGGCGTTCGCCGCGGAGGAGAAGAAGCAGAGCGAGGTGAAGAAGCTAAGCAACGCCGAGAAGCGGGCCGAGATCGACAAGGTCGCCAAGGAGGCTCTCGACGATGTCCTGGCCAAGTCCAAGAACGCCCCGGAGCTGTTCAAGACGGCCTACGGCTATGCCGTGTTCGACAACATGCGGGTCACCTTCATCTTCACGGGGGGCGGCGGCTCCGGCGTGGCAGTGAGCAAGGCCACCGGCAAGAAGACCTACATGAAGATGGGAACCGGCGGGGTGGCGCTCGGGATCGGGGCGCAGAAGTACCAGGTGGTCATGTTCTTCGAGAGCAAGGAAGTGTTCACCAACTTCATCGAGAAGGGCTGGAAAGCCGAGTCGGGCGCCAACGCCGCGGCGGGCACCGCGGGCGCCAACGCCGGCACCGCGTTCGTGAACGGCATCGCCGTATACCAGATCACCGAATCGGGGCTGATGGCCTCCGCCGACATCTCGGGAACCAAATACTCGGTCGACAAGAAGCTCAACAGCAAGTAGGTCGCGCGCCGGGGCGCCCGGCGTCCGCGCATCCCGTCACGTCCCGCCGGCTCTCCTGTCGGTTGTCGGCCCGGGCGATGTCGAAGGTCGGCGTCCGGACGATCAGGTCGGCCTGATTCCGGGCCTGGCGAGGACTCCTGCGTCAACCGGGAGGTGCGCACAGCGTGCCGGCGTGCCGGTGTGGATTCAGGGAGGATGAGGTTTGGCTCCCCAGCCCGACAGTTTTCTCGAACTTCTCTGTGGTTCGGGTCAGCTTGCGCTCGGGGGTCCAGACGATCGGAGCCCGGAGACAGGGTGGTCTCCGTTTCACATACTGTACGGAGAACCCCATGTCTGACCGATCAGGCGGTCCCGGAACCGATCTCGCGGATGAGCCCCGCCACAACACCCTGGATTTCCTCGATCTTCGCCGGCTTGACGATGCAGGGCTTGCCGGCCACGAGGTCGTACTCCTTCGTATCGAGGAATTCCAGGAAGCCGGTTGTGAAGATGAAGCGCCGGCTGGACCCGGCGCGGACGCTTTCGCTCCTCTCCCACAACTCAAAGCCGGTGACACCCGGCATCTTGAGATCCGAGATGATGACCGAGTAGAACGAGTCGCGGATGCGATCGAGCCCCTGCGCTCCGTTCTCCGCGACGTCCACCTGGAAGCCCATCTCCTTCAACACCTCGGAATAGAGATCGCGGATTGCAGACTCATCGTCCACCATGAGCGCTTTGGGGAGACCCTGGCCGGCTGTCGGAAGCGTCGAAGTTCTAGCGTCCATCGGAAGCCCCCGGAGGGTCTCGGAACGGTCCGCGCCCTCAACCTGCCCGGAAAACATAGGGCCGAGGCGGGAGGACGTCAACGATGAGCCCCGTTCCGTCGGCTCCCCGGGCGACAGTCCATTCGAACCGCCCAATCCAGATGGCCTTTCAGGCTGGGCGGCTTGACCTGCGTTCTGGCGCCGTTCCAACAGGGCCTGAATCCGCCCGATGAGATCGTCCATGGCGAACGGCGTGTAGATCATCGCATCCACATGACTGAAGTCCATGACAATCCTCTCTCGCTCGGAATCGGGGACCAGATTCCGTGCAGTCACGAGGATTGACGGGATTCTCCTCGCGAGCCGTCCGGCTGCGTAGTCTTCCATGAGATGACGCGCCACTCTGTAGCCGTTCTCGATCGGCATCATCACGTCCACGACTATCAGGTCTGGGTGTTCCCGACGCGCCCTCTCGAGCACCCTTCCGGTCACACCTGGCACAACGACCCGTACCCTTGCAGAAGGGACAGACCCGGTCCTGTCTTCCATCGTTGTGATTGAGATTAGCGAGGTCGATTACCGTGGCGTGCGCATGGCCGCTGGCTGCTCAGTCCAGTCTCGGTGAGTGGCTCGACTTCTACTCTCCCCCCTACATTGGTTTACGTACGTAGAGTCAGGATCGGGGCTTGGCGCGCGGTGAACCTCCAGGCCGAGCGCCGGCCGTCGAGGTCGGCGCCTGGCGGGCAAATCGTCATCTCAGCGGTTCATTCGATCTGTGTCCCTTCGCGACTTGATCTTTGGTACTACCAGCCATATAGATCCGCACGTAGGCGACCGCGCCGTGGACATGCGAGCGTCGGAGAATCTTTCCTGGACCCGAAATCCGCTCCTGTGGTCCCGGAGCCACCAACCGGTCCGGAGGCGCACGGAATCGACCTGGCATACTGCCGCAAGGACAGCGGCGAGATCCAGATGTAGTTCGATTCGGCTCCGATCGATGCGGAGAAGCAGACTTCCGTGCTGGCGTCAATCATCGCAATCACCGATCGTGAGAGCATAGAGCACCAGCTGCGTCAGCTCTCGCGAGCCGTCGAGCAATCCCCCTCCACCGTCATCATCACCAGCCTCGCCGGGGAGATCGAATACGTCAATCCGCGCTTCACCGAGATCACCGGTTATGCGCTGGAAGAGGTGCGCGGAACAAACCCGCGCTTCCTCAAGTCCGGGAAGACCCCGCCGGAAGACTACCGAAGTATGTGGGAGACCATCACACGGGGCAGCGTATGGCACGGGGAATTCCACAACAGGAAGAAGGACGGGCAGCTTTATCGCGTGCTGTCCTCCATCTCGCCGATCCTGGACGGGGCCGGCCGCATCACCCATTTTGTCGCGGTGAGCGAAGACATCACCCAACGCAAGGAGACCGAAGCGGCGCTGGAGGAGGCCGGGCGAGTCCTTCGGACCATATTCGACAATATCCAGGATGGCGTCGTGGTAATCGATGCAACGACAAGGCGGTTTGTCCTCGCGAACAAGTCATTCTGTCGAATGCTCGGTTACTCCTCCGAAGAGATGGCGAACCTGGGCGTGGACAACATCCACCCGTCCGCGGAACTGCCGCGCGTGGCCAGGGACCTCCAGGCGGCATTGGCGAACGAAGCGATGCATGCGAACGACGTCCAGGTCATGCGAAAGGACGGCTCGGTGTTCTTTGCCGACATCCATGGCACGCGCTTCGAACTTAACGGCCAGATCTGCCTGCTAGGAAGCTTCCGCGACATCACAGAACGCAGGATGGTGCAGCAGGGCCTCGCAGATGCCCTTGCCTTCAATGCGAGACTACTGACCTCTGCACCCGTGGGGATCTTGACATACAAACCGACAGGAGAATGCATCTCCTGCAATGACGCAGCGGCAGGAATCGTCGGCGGGACCGTTGAGCAAATCATGGGACTGAACTTTCACACGCTGGACTCCTGGAGGCGATCTGGTCTGCTCCACATGGCAGAGCAAGTCATCGCAACACGACGAATTCAGGAATCCGATGTCCACATCATCACCACCTTCGGTCGGAACAGATGGTTGAACGCGCGCATGTCCCGTTTCAGATCTGGAGATGACGAGCTCTTGTTGCTGATCGTTAGCGACGTCTCCATGCGCAAGCGGGCCGAGGACGCACGGGAACGGCTGGTCGCGATCCTCGATGCGACCCCGGATTTCGTCGCCATCGGGGATCTGGAAGGGCGCCTGCTCTACCTGAACTCGTCGGGCCGCAGAATGATGGGTCTCGAGCCGGATCATGACCTCTCGGGGCTTCGGGTGGCGGATGGCCATCCCGACTGGGCACGGAGACAGGTCCTCGAGATCGGCATCCCGGCCGCAGTTCGCGACGGTGCATGGCAAGGCATGAGCAGCTTCCTGGACCGTGAGGGTCGGGAGATGCCCTTCTCACAAGTGATCCTGGCGCACAAAGGGCCGGACGGGCAGGTGGCTTTCCTCTCCACGATCATGCGGGACCTTGGGAAGCAGAAGAGCCTTGAAGCGCAGCTCCAACAGTCCCAGCGGCTGGAGGCGATCGGGCGTCTGGCAGGTGGCGTGGCCCACGACTTCAACAACCTGCTCACCGTGATCACCGGTTACGGCGAGATGATGCGGCGCGAGATTCCGGATGGCAACCCGGCGCGGCCCCGCCTCGAGGAGGTGATTAAGGCCGGCGAGCGCGCCGCAGGGTTGACGCGGCAACTGTTGGCCTTCAGCCGCAAACAGGTCATGCAACCGAAGATCCTCGACCTGAACAGTGTGGTGCACGATCTGAAGAAAATGCTCGACCGGGTCGTGGGCGAGGACGTGGGCATCAAGGTGCAGACCGCCTCCGGTCTGGGAACAGTGAAGGCGGACCCAACGCAGATCGAGCAAGTGATCATGAACCTGGTGGTAAACGCGCGGGACGCGATGCCCAACGGGGGGTGCCTGACGATCGAGACCGCGAATGCTGATCTCGACGAGACCCACGCAGCATCCCATCCGCCCGCAGTGCCCGGCCGCTTCGTAATGCTGGCGGTGTCGGACACCGGCGTCGGTATTGACTCGGAGACCCAGAAGCGGGTTTTTGAGCCATTCTTCACAACCAAGCCCGAAGGCAAGGGGACGGGACTCGGCCTCGCGACAGTTTACGGGATCGTCAAGCAGAGCGGTGGCTACGTCTGGGTCTACAGCGAGGTCGGCCGGGGAACCACTTTCAAGATCTATCTACCCCGGGTGGACGAGGTGCGCGCGGAGGATGCGCCTGCGGCCCCACTCGTGGACGGTCCACGAGGGGGCGAGACGGTGCTGGTGGTGGAGGACATGGAGAACGTGAGAGAGATGATCCGGGAAGTGCTGGTTGGACGCGGGTACACCGTGCTGTCGGCCGCTCACGCGGAGGAGGCGCTCGCGATGGTGCGCGAGCGCCAGGGCCCGATCCATCTGCTGCTCACCGACGTGGTGATGCCGACTCTGGGCGGTCGCGGCCTCGCGAAGCAGTTCCTGGCCCTGCGCCCCGGCACCCCGGTGCTCTACATGTCCGGGTACACCAACGGGGCAGTCACCGATGGGGGAGTTCTCTCTGAGGGGATCGATCTCCTCGAGAAGCCGTTCTCGCCCGCCCAGCTGGCGCACGTGGTGCGGAAGGCGCTCGATCAGCCCAAGGGTTCGTGATGACATCGGACGGCGGGGAGCCCCGTGATGATTCGGTCTTCACCTTCGCCGAGCACTTTCACGCTGGTTCAGTCGATGATGTGTTTTACTCGGAGGTATGATCTCACCATGGTCGGGAAGGTCCAGGGAGGCTCTCGCCACGGGGTGCGTGGGGGAGTTGCGTCGCGAGCTCAAGCCGATGGCCATTCGCTCGTGCCCCCGCACTGCACTCTTCCTGGACCTTCATCCGTCCGAGTTCAACGAGGGATGGCTCGTCCGCCCCGATGATGCGATGTTCTTCCATGAAGACCCGGTCCACCTCGAAATCACCGAATCGGTCCCACTCAGATGGCCCCTGCGGTCGTCAAGATTGACCGCCAGTTGATTGCCGACTTTCGTAGTGAGACCAGGCTCCAAAAGCTCGTCACTGCTCTGGTGAGTCTGTGTGATGGACCGGGTGCCAAATCGGAGATCGCGAGTCGGACTCTCAACCGACCTGCGAGACCATCCCCTGGCTACGCATGTAGTCCTGCTGGCATTTCGGACAGAAGGTGTGGCTGAATCGCGCAGCATCATGCTGCTGGACAAAATGCTCGAGGCTCACCCACGTCCCTTGACCTTTGGCGCACCCTGAATCATCCCGAATGACTCCGCAGACGCAACAGACCGGCAGCAGAGCTTCATAGAGCCCCAGCCGTTTCCCTTGGCGGAGATCCCGAATCACGCCCACAATCAACCCCTCTGCGTGCACTGTGGGGGCGCTCAATGTCATCTCAACCGGGATGCTTTCACCCTCCTTTGACTGAGCCTTCAACTCGATCGGGTGTCCGTCCGCGCCCGGCCCCTCCTTGCCCTCAATGAACCGAGTCAAATTCTTGCGGTGCTGCTCTCGGTGTTCCTCGGAGACAAGCATTGCGATCTCCGCCCCCTTCAGTTCTTGGGGCGAGTAGCTCAGCATCTTTGATACCGCGGGGTTGGCGAACACGATTCGCCCATGACGGTCACCGACAATGACGACGTCACTTGCCGCCTCCACGACTGCACGAAAGCGCGCGTCGGCCGCGGCCGCGGCCAGTTGGGATGCGAGCCTGGCGATTGGCAGGAGAATTACCGCGTACAGTCCGGGGAGAATCAGAATTGTGAGCAGGGTTGCGTCCACCAGCGCAGTCACGATTCCCGAAGAGAGGTTCAGGAAATCGAACAGCAACATGACGGACAGTTCGGCAAGGAACAGGCCGAAGAGGGTCGCCGGCACGATCTTGCTCCACATGGAAAGCACCAGTGTGCTCGGACGGCCGGCGTCTTCCCAAAGAAGACCTTCCGTTCGGACCGTTGTTGTCCGCATCAGTCTGATCCTCCTGGCTGTCACCTTGTTGAGACGTTGAGTTACCGTCAACCGACGCCCGAATGAGAGCATGAGGCAGCCTCGGTGACAACGACCTGCGTCCGACCCGCCATCCACATTCCTACACGGACTGAAAGTTATCAATATGTTCACTAGTTGGCCGGAGTCGAGGCATTCCGGGACCGAGACAATGATGATGGGGATTTGCGGTCGCTCGGGTCGGCTCGGGGTGCCCGGCATGTGCCCGGAGTCGCTCCCTGGCATAGTTGGGGAGAGGGATAGAACCTTGATAGGGTCCAGGATCCGGACCAAGAACTCAAGAATCAGAGTCGCCTTGACCTGTTCTCCGCTAAATGACCGACCCGATCCCTGAAGCTCAATCCCACCGATACGGGGGGACTCCAAGCCGGGAATCCGGCTGGGGCTCGACGTCCGCTATCTACGCAGACGCCGACATCTGCCCATCGTCGCGCTCAAGCGCGCCGCGTAGAAGCGACCGGCCGTCGCCACAGCGCTCGGTCAGGTCTTCGTCTGCAGGTTCACGCCGGACGGCAACGCCGCTCGGAATCCCGCGCGTCTCCCCCGACCATTCCGGGGCATTCCTCGTCAAGTTCGAGCCGCCGGAGACCTGCCGACGCCCCGACTGTCGCGAAAACGCGACGGCCAGATTCGCACATGGACAACTACACCAAACCTCAGCCACGCCTGGCGAGCGCCGACGCCAGTCCGCCTCGAGCCCCCCGCCTGGGGTGTTATTCATGCCGTTGTCAGGCAGCGGGTCCTTTGATCTCCGGCGGTTTCGGGCCCGGTGCCATTGCTGCCGCTGGCGTGTTGGGCGCCTTCGGTGTCGATTCAACCGCTGCGATGGGTCGAGTTCTCGACTTCGACTTCCGCCTCACACGTGGTGGACCGATTTGCTCACGCGCCTCAGTCGAGAGCATCGCATGAATGGCCTTGACTAAGTCCTCTTCGTCAATCAGGTCGCCCTCGCGGCGACGGATTTCCCGACGGATGAGCTTCAGGCTCCCTTCTGTGACGATCGCACGTCCTGTTGATTCCGGACTGAGAGCGACATGGTGTTCCCAGTACTCCTCAAGTTCCCCTTTCTTGATTGCCTGCCGGTGGGGAAGGACCAGTAACTCGGCTGCTTGGTCGATAGGGTCGACTGAGAGATCCAGCGAGAATACTCGGATGTGCTCGATTCCCTCTTCAACGGTCAAATGGTGGAGGTTCCAAGTGACACTGTTGCTCAGAATCACCCACGGCATGTTGCCTTCGGCGGCATAGTGCTGGGCCTGTTCGATATGGCGGTCGCGGAGGATCACCCCAGCGGCCTTGGCTTCGATGAGGAGCCGGGTTGCCCCGTCCAGCTTGATCGCGACGTCGACGTATTTGTCCTTCACCTGCGTTTCCCGAGACATCTCGGTCATCGCGTCAAAACCGAGGACCTCTTCGAACATCTTGATGATTCGCTGCACGGTATCGGCTTCGTTGAGGTCGTCCTCCTTCCCCTTGATCAGGTGTGGGAGAAGCTTCTGGCATCGCCCATCCCTCCCTTGCGGATCTGACTTCTCGTGGTCACGGAGCGGATAACGCCCAAGAGACAGAACAGACGAGAATACGCTGCTCCACTGCGAGGCTCGGTCAGCCGAAGTTGTCGAGGTCAGCATGAGTTGGCCGGCCGGGGGCCTTTGCTACGTTGAGGTCAACACCGATCGGAGACGGAGGGCTCGACCGAAATGTGCTGACGGATGGCTGTCGGTCCAGTGCGGCGGGAATCCCTCCGCTGGGGCCCGGAGATCCAGAAACCATCGGCTGCGACTGTGGGTCTCCCTCGGAGCCGTTGCTCGACTCTCCGCCACGATGAACGTGTCCGGTCGGGCAGCAACGTCCCGCGGATGTCGCGACCTGTTCGGGGCTTCAGGGTAGGAGGAGACAACGGGCCGCTGTTAACCAGCCGCCCGCGCTTTCGAAGAGAGTAGGGGTTGGCTCCCCAAGCGTCAGGCTCTTCAAAATCGGAGGCCTTTCCGGTTAACAGGGAGAGATCTGTCGCTCCCGCAAGCGGAGGAGCGCTACTTCTTGCGGGGGAACGAGCGGGCTGCCCCAGGTCTGCACCGATGAGGGCGTGCCCGGATGCGCCGCGTAACAGCTCAGGTCCGTTTGCGCGGGTGGTCACGCGAACGGCTCCGTGCACTCGACGGACACACGTACGTGGAAACCACTTCCGAGAAATCACCGACCGTGGCCGCCGATCAGCACGGATGTGCCCGGGAGTGGGCATCGATGAGAATGCATCCGGCCAAAAAGGAGGGCCCTGCTCATGGATGCAATCGCGCTCGCACAGGTGCTCGATGGTTCAAGAGGATCCGATGGGACGATTTCGCTACGCCAACTTCAGATACATCTCTCCGGCAGAGGCCTCGAGGAGCTTGCCCGCGCCGTCGAATCCCTGGCCGGACGCCTGACTCCTGCCAGGCTGAAGACGGACATGGACAGCCCGACTGTCGTCCCGTGGATCTAGCGCATTGCTGAGCCTCTTGCGCGCCGAGGTGGCCGACGCCATCCTGGCGCATGCCGCGCTTGCGATTCAGGCCGATTTGGTACGGCTCCTGGCCCGGCCCGGCTACGCGCTTCACCCCCAAGGTCGGTGCCGGGCAGGGCTGTTCGCGCTGGAGGTCTATGGAGCCATCCGGCGCCGGTACGACAGGAGTGCTTTCGTGGCCGCCGCGGCCGTGGAACTTCAGATGCAATCTGCCTACGTCTTCGACGACGTTGCCGACCGTCGGCCCGACGGGAGTCACGCCGAAGATCTCGCTCTGGCGATCGCTCTCCTCACGGCGGGCACGGCGGCCGCCACCGATGCGTCATCCAATTCACCTGATCCGTCGGGGGCGATGCGCCACTTCTGCGTGACGACCGGAGTGGCCTGCGCAGGACAGTTCCTTGACGCGATGCTCGAACGACGTGGGGGCGCGACCCTGGAGGAGTCACACCGGATGACGCACCTCAAATCGGGGAGCCTGGGTACGTTCGCGGCGGGGTTCGCGGCTCGGGTGGCAGGAGCCGACGCGGACTGCCTTGAACTCTTCGAGCGATTCGGCTCCAACATCTTCACCTTCGCGCAGCTCATCGACGATCAGCGGGACGCTTGCCTTCCGGGCCCGCTCTCCGACCTGGCCCAGGCCAAGGCAACGCTGCCCGTCGTCTTCTATAGCCAGCGCAACCAGATTGACTCACCAGCCCCGGCCGGTGGTAGGATTTCGCGAGATATCTCCGATGCCTACGATTCGTCTGGCGCTCCCGTGTATGCGGCGATCATTGCGCTCGCGTACCTGGGCCGTGCCCGGGCGGATCTGCAACGGCTAGCGGATCGCGGCTATGCGATCGGGGGGCTGGGGCGCTTTCTTGAAGACGTGGAATCGGGCGCAACCAGCGCTCTGGGCACCTTCGGCTGCGGCGTGGTCGCGTAGTCTTCCACGCCTCGGAGCGTCAGCGATCCTCACCACATGCCTCGTGACGATGGCGCTGACCCACCTGGCGAGCCAGCGTCCGGCCGACCTCGGCCTGACGCTCACGCCCTGTGGCGACTCTGCTTGCGTGGGTTGGGTCATGCCCGCGGGCTATGGCTGGTATCGTGGCGCCCGTCCGGGCATGCGTGTCGTTTCGGTCAACGGCGGCGGCCGCCCGATCGAGGCTCGGCTCGAAAGGCCGGATGGCACGACGCTTTCTGTCGGCGTGGCACCCAGTGCCGTGGTCGGCAGAGGCGCCGAGCTTTTCCTCGGGCTCGCCGGGGCCGCCTTTGCCCTTCTCGCCGCCGCCGTCCTGGTTCGCCGTCCGGATGCGCCGGCGGCCCGCCTGTTCGCCGTGTTTGCGGGGCTTGCGGCTGTTGCGCTCGGCGTCGCGCCCGCGGCCGGCGGCCCGCATCCCGGATGGGCCCTGGTCGTCCAGTTCCTGGCGATCCTGGCTCTCGCCGCGTCACTCCCGGCTTTTGCCGTCGCCTTCGTTGGGAGATGGCACGAACCGAACAGAAGCCTTCGGCTGTTCTGGGTCGCCGGCGGCATCATCCTCGCCGCTTACGTGTTCGCCGTCGTCGCTCGACCGTCCGTCTACGCCGCCGTTCGCGTTGCATTCGGTCTCTATCTCACGATTTCAATCCTCTCCGCCATCGGGTTGCTTGCGGGGCGCGCCACGGCTTCGTCCGCTCGTCCCGCCGTGTATGAAGCGCGGGTCGCGCTCGCCGGCATTGCCTGCGGCGCGCTTCCGTTTGTCGTCTTGACGCTCATCCCCGTGATTGCCGGATACCCCGGGGTGGCGCCCTGGTACATCACGGCGACCCTGTCGGGCATCATCCCGGCCGCGTTCGCCTATGCCATCCTCCGGCACCAACTCCTCGGCATTCGCCGGCTCGTGCACCGGGGGATGGTTTACGGAATCACGGCGCTCGCGCTGCTGGTCATCCTCGCCCTCCTCGTGAACGCCGCAAGGGGCTTCGTCGGCGCGACGTACTCGTCCGCCGTCACGCTGCTGCTCGTCGCCCTGGGGGCGCTTCTGTTCGACGTGCTCCGCCGAGGCGTGCGGCACCTGATCGACCGCCTCGTTTATCGCGACAAGGTCGATTCACAGGGGTTGTTGGCGAACATGCGGCACGACCTCCTGGGGGGCCATGGCGCGGAGAAGGTGGCCGAGGTCATCGTGGGACGCTTGCAGCACGCGCTCCGGCTCGAGGCCGCCGTCCTGGTTCTCGGAACGAAGTCCGCGTCCATGCGCGTGGCCGCTTCCGCCGGCAGCCGATCCGACGAGAGCATCGCCTTCATTCTGCCGCGGCTTGCCAATCTGGCGATCCCCGAGGACGGCCTGGCCGATGTGTGGTGGGATTCGGACGTGCTTGTCGTGGCCCCGCTGCAGGCGTCGAGCGACACCCTTGGCTTTCTCGTTCTGGGCCCGAAGGAGAAGGGCGAGGTCTTCGTTCATGAGGAGCGGCTCCTGATCGCCACGGTCGCGCCGATCCTGGCCCTGGCGCTCCGCGAAACGACTCTTCTTGCGGAGCTGCGCGAGGTGAGCCAGCGACTCATCAACGCCGAGGAGTCGGAACGGGCGCGCATCGCGCTCGACCTCCATGACGGCCCGCTTCAGAAGGCGATATTCCTGGGCGGCCTCGACGGAGCCGCGGTCCGGGATGGGAACGGCGTCGCGAGCGAGCTGGTCGCCGAGCTTCGCGAGCTCTGCGCCCGTCTGCGGCCGGCGATCCTCGACGACCTCGGGCTGGTCCCCGCGCTCGATTGGCTTCTGGAGCAGGCATCCCACCAGCACGCCGTGATGCCAAGCCTGACCCTGCGCGGGATGACGGAAGACGATCGCCTCGCGCCCGAAACGGAGGTGGCCCTCTTCCGGGTGACCCAGGAAGCCGTGACCAACGCCGTCAAGCATGGCCAGGCGAGGGCAATACAGGTGTCCCTGGCCAGGACCACCGACACTCTCGCGCTGCGCATCACGGATGACGGCAAAGGCTTCTCAACCGCGGAGGGTGTGCCGCGCGGGCTCGGCATTCCCGGGATGCGCGAGCGCCTGCGCCAGATAGGCGGGAGCGTCACTGTCGCGTCCGGTCTTGGCAGTGGGACCGTCGTCACCGCCCTCATCCCGTACCTGGGCCAGGAACACGGATGAGCGCACCGACCAAGGTTCTCATCGTCGATGACCACCGCATGTTCCGCGAGGGGATCCGGACCCAGCTCGCACGGCACGCGCGGTTCCGTGTCGTCGGAGAAGCCTCCAACGCGGCCGACGCGATCACCATCATGCGCGAGGCCGCGCCCTCCGTCGTGGTCCTCGACATCCGCATGCCCGGGGCCTCCGGCATCGAGCTGGCCCGGCACCTCCGAAGCGAGTGGCCGGATGTCAAGATCCTCGTGCTCAGCGGCTACGACTTCGACCAGTACGTCCGAGCCCTCGTCCGGATCGGCATCCACGGGTATTTGTTGAAGGACTCCCCCCAGGAATCGCTCGTGGAGGCGCTCGACCAGATCGCGTCGGGTGGGGTCGTCCTGCCGCCTCGCATCGCTTCGAAGGTCATGCGCAGCTACGCAGCGGAATCGGCGCATGACGATCCCGGCCGGCGGTGGGACCTGACCCTCCGGGAGATCGAGGTCCTGGAGTGCCTCCACGAGGGCCTGCGAAATGCCGACATCGCCTCTCATCTCGATATCTCCACGCGCACAGTCGAGACACACGTGAGCAGCATCATCTCCAAGCTGGGCGCGCGGACCAGGACCGAGGCGGTTCGCCAGGCCGTGCTAAGCGGTCTGATTCGGTGACGGCCGCACCCCACTTCTGACCAGGAAGGGCACCCCCATCGGAATCCGTAGTTCCACGGATGTGCGGACTCGCGTCAGGGCCTAATCTCTGGCTTGACCGGCGACCACCGGTCGAGAGGGATCGATGGCGACCATGCTCGTAGTCGATGACGAGCGGGATATCACTCATGTCCTCGCCGACTTTCTCACAGGCCGTGGCCACGATGTGTCGGAGGCCCAGAGTGGAACGCAGGCGTTGGCCCTCGCGCACCAGCGCAGTTTCGATGTCATCTTCCTCGACGTCGCGATGCCGGGAATGGACGGAAACGAAACCCTGCGACAGCTGAAAATGGAGTTCCCCAGGACGATCATCATCATGATCAGCGGCATCTCGGATGAGGACACCGCGCTCAAGTCGTTGGATCTCGGCGCATTCGATTACATCAGGAAGCCTTTCGAACTCAGTCGCCTCGATAGTGTCGTCGCGCTCGGTCTGGCAGCGCTCTCCTGAGGCCGCACCGACCACACGCGAAGGAGATCTGAGGAGGCGGACAGTACTCGCGCAGCCTCAAGGAGACTTGCATGTGGTTTCGTCAGACTGTCGGGCGGCGAGGAACTGACGGCACGCTAGCGCACCGGATTCGGAACCGTCAAGGGGGCATTGTCGCTTTCGGACATTGCGCCCGCTTGTCCATTTCGAACACCGTGCCTGCTTGCGCAGCACACTGATTCGGGCCATGCTCACTGACAATTAGTCACCGCTGCGGGAGCCCCTTGGACGGCGCATGAAGCGCGCCGCCCACAGATTCCACAGGCCCTGCAACCAGCTCTCGCTCAGCGAACAACTACTTCAAGGAGGAAACAGACCCGAAGGCAAGAACCAGAACCAATCTCTCATCCCCTGGATGGCGGGGAGATATTAACGTCCTGATCAGGGGGGAAACTAGGCGTCCTGTTGACAGGTCGGCCACCACACGCTTCAGCCGACTGTTCTCGTCCTCGAGGGTTTTCAGCCCGCCCTCGACGCTCTTCACGATCCGGACGATCTGCTCATCCGTGAACCGGCTTCGCTTCATCGCTGGTCCTCTTGGGCTCAGAGTTTACCCGGCTCTGTCCCATTTCAGGTGGACCAGTTTTCGGGGGGCACGCCAGGTTCGGGCGTTGATGGTAGTCGGGTTGCGGCCTTTCCTGCTGGCGACCAAAAACGAGCTCAAGGTCATTGAACAAATCCTGGAGCACGATCTTGTCGTATCCGTTGTAGGACTCGACGATGGCGCCTTTCTTCAGCTTGTAGAGGTGCCCCAACACCTGCACGCGGAGCCTTTCGATTCGCTTTTCGCCTGCCTTCGTCGCGCTGTCGTCCATGACGAACTTGGCGACGATTTTGATGTCGTAGATCCAATTACTCTTGAGCCTGACGAGACCGCCGTTGGCGTTCGTGCGCAGGTACCCGGACTCCTCCTCACTCATTGGCATGTCCGGATCAGTGACTTACAGAATCGACAAGCCGGAGAATCAGAGCATCATGTTCTCAGGAGCGAGTTTTGACGACTACTACCGCCAACTGTTGGAGAAGGTGCGCGGCGCCATCCTGGGCACCTCACCGGACGATCTGACGGAGTACTACTACTCCCCGAACGCTCTCCAACCGCTTGAGGTTGATCCGGATCTGGCGGTGGGTTGGACTCCTCACAAGCAGGTGTGCACGGTACCCGCCACCAGCGAGACCACGGTCACCACAACGACAGCGATCTCCAGTATGAGTTCGAGAGCGTTACCGTCTCGGTGCCGATCATCCACAACGAACAGGTCACCTTGTTCCAGAAGCTCTTGACCTCAACCTACAGCCTCAGCGAGAGACCGGGTGCCGGCGTGTCTTGCCAGCCGGACATCATCGCTGGAGTTCGGGGCGGAACGCACAACGGGCAGCTGTTAACCCGTCGCGCGGCATTTCGTGGAGAGTGGGGGTTGGCTCCCCAAACGACCGTCGGATCGAACCGGCCGTGAGCGATTCTCGGCCGTGCGGCTCGTTGCAGATCGGAACGGACCCTCTAGATAACAAAACCCCCCGGGATACCCCGGGGGGCTCGGTCATTTTGCTGACGTGATCCTCTTGATCAGTACATGTCGCCGCCCATGCCGCCCGCTCCGCCCGGCATCGGCTGCTTCCCCTTCTCGGGGATCTCGTGGACCATCGCCTCGGTCGTCAACATGAGGCCGGCGATGCTGGCCGCGTTCTGCAGCGCCGAGCGGGTGACTTTGGTCGGGTCGATGATCCCGGCCTCGAACATGTCCACCCACTTGCCGCTGTACGCATCGAAGCCGATCGACGCCTTGTCCTTCTCCTTCGCCTGCGACACGATGATCGAGCCCTCGTATCCGGCGTTGATGGCGATCTGGCGAATCGGCTCCTCCAGCGCCCGGCGGACGATGTTGATGCCGGACTGGATGTCCTCGTTCTTCTCCTTGAGCTTATCGAGGGCCGGGACCGCGCGCAGCAGGGCGATACCGCCGCCGGGGACGATGCCCTCCTCGACGGCCGCCTTGGTGGCGTGCATGGCGTCCTCGACGCGGGCCTTCTTCTCCTTCATCTCGGTCTCGGTCGCGGCGCCGACCTTGATGATCGCCACCCCGCCGACCAGCTTCGCCAGCCGCTCCTGGAGCTTCTCCCGGTCGTAGTCGGATGTGGTTTCCTCGACCTGGGCGCGGATCTGCTTGACCCGGCCCTCGACGTCGGAGCGCTTGCCCTTGCCCTCGACGATCGTGGTGTTGTCCTTGTCGGCCGTGATCTTCTTGGCCTGGCCGAGGTCCTCGATCTTGATGTTCTCGAGCTTGATGCCGAGGTCCTCGGTGATGCACTTGCCGCCGGTCAGGACGGCGATGTCCTCGAGCATCGCCTTGCGGCGATCACCGAAGCCCGGCGCTTTGACGGCGAGCACCTGGAAGGTGCCGCGCAGCTTGTTGACGACGAGCGTCGCCAGCGCTTCGCCCTCGACGTCTTCGGCGATGATCGCCATGGGACGCCCGCTCTTGACCACCTGCTCCAGAAGAGGCAGCAGGTCGCGCATGTTGGAGATTTTCTTCTCGTGGATCAGGATGTACGGGTTCTCGAGCACGCACTCCATGCGCTCGGCGTCGGTAACGAAGTAGGGGCTGAGGTAGCCGCGGTCGAACTGCATCCCCTCGACGATCTCGAGGGAGGTCTCGAGGCCTTTGGCTTCCTCGACCGTGATGACGCCGTCCTTGCCGACCTTTTCCATCGCCTGAGCGATGATCTCGCCGATGGTCTCGTCGTTGTTGGCCGAGATCGTGCCGACTTGGGCGATCGACTTGCCGCCGACCGCCCGGGAGAGCTTCTTGATCTCCTCGACGGTCTTCTCCACGGCCTTCTCGATGCCCTTCTTGAGGTCCATCGGGTTGGCGCCGGCGGTGACCGCCTTCACGCCCTCGCGGTAGATGGCCTGGGCGAGAACGGTCGCGGTCGTGGTGCCGTCACCGGCGACATCCGAGGTCTTGCTGGCGACTTCGCGGACCAGCTGCGCGCCCATGTTCTCGCGCGGATCCTCGAGCTCGATCTCCTTCGCCACCGTGACGCCGTCCTTGGTGCTGGTCGGCGCCCCGTACTTCTTCTCGAGGACCACGTTACGGCCGCGGGGTCCGAGCGTGACCTTGACCGCTCCCGCCAATTTGTTCACGCCGCGGAGAATGGCCTGACGGCATTCCTCCGAATAGACGATTTCCTTTGCAGGCATGGATTCTTCCCCTTTCAGCTGATGATTCCGAGAATCTCTTCTTCGCGGACGATCACGTGCTCGACATCGTCGATCCTGACCTCGGTGCCGATGTACTTGCCGATGAGGACACGGTCGCCGGCCTTGACCTCGAGGGCAATGCGCTTGCCGTTGTCGTCCAGACGGCCCGCTCCGACGGCGATGACCTTCCCCTCGAGCGGCTTCTCTTTCGCCGTATCGGGAATGATGATGCCGCTCTTCGCCTTCAGCTCGGGCTCCATTCGCTTGACCAGGATGCGGTCGTTCAGAGGTATGACCTTTGTTTTCATTGGGATGGCCTCCGTCTGTGAGTGTTGAATAGACCGGGGGTGGGCACGGGGTATTAGCACTCAACGCTGTAGAGTGCTAACGATACTCGACCTGACCCGCGATGTCAATCGGCGCTACAATCTGCGCTACAATTGCTGACGCAGTCTCTCGCGAGGAGGGGCGGTCATTTCACGAGGCACTCGCAAGCCCTCGCAGACCAGGTCCCGCGTCAATCGCCCGCGCGGCAGGCGCGCCTTCGACAGCGCCCCAATCGGATTGGCGCTCATTGGTCCCGAAGGACGCTTCCTCCAGGTCAATCCGAAGCTCTGCAGCCTGCTCGGCTACACCGAAACCCAGTTGCTCAGCATCACGCTGGTGGCCGTGACCGATCCTCACGACCATGAAACTCTCGCGGCGCAACTTCGCAGGCTCCTGTCCGGCGAGGCGCCGGGGTTCCGGCTGGAGCAACGCTTTCTCCGCGCCGACGGCCGTCCGGTCTGGGGTCAGTTCAGCGCAGCCCTCGCGCCCGGTGGCAGGACGCGGTCGCTCGCCTGCGTGGTCCAGATCGACGAGGGGTTCGGGCACGGGCCCCTCGGGATGTCGCGTGCCCTCTCGTTCGCGGTCATCCGCGCGCTGACGGAAGCGCCAGCGGCGGACGAGGTCCCACGCAGGATTCTCCGGAACCTCTGCGAGACGGGGGCATGGGCGCGGGGAGAGATCTGGATCGTGGACATCAATCTGAAAGCGATGCGCCCTCTGGACGCCTGGCCGCCGCCGGCCGAGGAACCCTTCGCGCTCGAAGAGACGCCCGGGACAACGTTGCTGCCCGGGATCGGTCTGCAAGGACAGGTTTGGGCGTCGGGGGACCCCGTCTGGGTCACCGACCTGGCCGGCGATCCCATCTTCGGTCGTTCCGTTGCGTCGACCGGGTCCGGTCTCGCCACAGCCCTCGCTTTCCCCATTCTCAACGGGCGAGAGGTGACCGGCGTCGTCGCCCTCTTCAGCCGGGACATCCGCTTGCCGGACGACGCGCTCCTGGCCGTGGTGGCCGACATCGGACGGCAGATCGGGCAGGTGATCGAGCGGAAGCGTGTCGAGGACGCGCTGCAGAAGAGCGTGGAGGACATCCACACGGTCCTCGACAGCGTCGCCGACGGCGTCATGACGACCGATGAAAGCGGCTTCATCGAGTCGTTCAACCGGGCCGCCCAGCGACTCTTCGGCTACCCGACGAGCGAGGTCCTGGGCCGCGAGGCGAAGCTGCTCATGGCGGAGCCCTACAAGGGGGAGTTCGCGGGCTTCCTCGCCAGCTACATGCGCCCGGGGCGGGACCCGGTGTCCCCCTCGGGATCGCGCGAGATGTGGGGCCGTCGCAGGGACGGGTCCACGTTCCCGATCGAGTTCCGAGCCACCGAGATGCTCCTGAACGGCGAACGTCGCTTCGTCGGCATCCTGCGGGACATCTCCGAGCAGCGGGCCCAGCGGGAAGCGCTCGAGTACCAAGCCCTGCACGATGTCCTCACGGGCCTGCCGAACCGCACTCTGCTGAACGACCGGCTTCGCCAGGCCATCCTGACCGCGCAGCGCGAGAGGACATCGGTGGCACTGCTCGTCATGGACATGGATGGCTTCAAGGAAGTCAACGATACTCTCGGGCACGACGTCGGCGATCTGCTGCTTCAACAAGTTGCATTGCGTCTCGAGAGCGTCCTGCGGGGCTCGGATACGATGGCACGCCTCGGCGGAGACGAGTTCGCGGTCCTGCCTGCCGGCGAGACGGGCAGCGAGGGCGGGGCGAGGACTGCGAAGAAAGTTCTCGCGGCGCTGGATCAGCCCTTCGTCGTGGGCGAGCAGAGAATCAACACGAGCGCCAGCATCGGCATCGCGGTGTATCCGGATCACGGCCAGGACGCGCCCACCCTGCTGCGCCACGCCGATGTGGCGATGTACATCGCCAAGCGTGCCAGACACGGGTATGCGGTCTACGCTCCCCGGCAGAATGACCATGATGCCGCCCGACTCGAACTGACGGGCGAACTGCGGCACGCTATCGCGCACGACGAACTCGTGCTCCACTTCCAGCCGAAGATCGACCTCCGGATCGGCAAGACGATCGGGGTGGAGGCGCTCGTGAGGTGGCAACACCCGAAGCGGGGCCTCATGCCTCCGGATCAGTTCATCCCCGCCGCCGAGGAGAGCGAGCTCATCAGGCCGCTCACCAGGTGGGTGCTCAATCGCACCCTGCGCCAGTGCCGACTCTGGCAGGAATCGGGGCTCGACCTCGGCGTAACGGTGAACCTCTCCGCGCGAAACCTGCTGGACATGGATCTGCCGGCCACGACTCGGGAACTGCTGGACACATGGAGAGTCGACCCCGGAAGGCTGACCGTCGACCTCACCGAAAACAGCATCACGGCGCCCCCGGCTATCGGGACGCTGACGAACCTCGGCGCCATCGGAGTCGGTCTCGCCCTGGAGCACTTCGGCACGGGCTTTTCGTCGCTCGCGCATCTCAAGCGTCTGCCCTTCCGCGAGATCAAGATCGACAGGTCATTCATCGCCGGGATGTCGGGCGAAGAGGGCATCTCCATCGTGCGCCCCATGGTCGACCTCGGTCACACACTGGGCCTCAAGGTAGTCGCCGGTGGCGTGGAGGATCAGGGGACACTGGACGGCCTCTTGGCCCTGGGCTGCAACTCGGCGCAGGGCTTCTACCTGTGCGCCCCGATCCCCGCACTCGACGTCACGACCTGGATGCGCCAGTCCGCCTGGGGGCTCGCGGAGTGAAGTGCAACGGATCCCGCAGGATGAGGTTTGGCTCCCCAAGCGACAGGATCCCCGAACCTCTCGCGGCTCGGGTCGGCCTGCGCTTGGGGGGCCAGACGGCGGGTCAAGGCCTCGTCCCGCACTCCAGACCTTACGCCCTGTCGGCGATCTTCAAGGGTTGATCCAGGGTGAGGGTCAGATCGGTGCCCGCAGGGATCTTCAGTTCTTTCCCTTTGGTGCCCGCGGCGATCCCGGTGCCGATGCCGCCTCCCAGGACTGCGCCCAGGGCGGCGTCCTTCGTGCTGCCGCCCAGGATCTTCCCGAGCACAGCGCCTCCGGCGGCGCTGCCGCCGATGATGCCGGCGGTCTTCCCTGTGGAGCTGGCCATTGTGGTGAGGGACGCCGACATCGGCTCGCTGTCGCCGCGGGGAGTGGTGACCTTGTCGAAGGAGAGAACGACGGCTCCACCCTTCTCGGAGATGTTCAGCCCCTTCGTGCCCGGCACCACTTCGGTCACCCGTCCGCGGATGATGCTGCCCGCCGGGATGGCGATCCTATCCCCGACCACGACGGCATCCGTGGTCGTGGCGGTGAGGGAGTCCCCCACCTGACTCGTCTCGGAGCCGACGGGCGTGGACAGGGTCACGTGCACCTCCGTCCCCTGCGGGACGGTGAGCCGAACCACTGCGACGGCACGGGGCGAGTCCGGCTGGGAGGGCTGCTGCACCGAAGGCTGCGCGGCGCACGCCGACAGACCGCCGAACAGAAGCGTCCCCATGACCAATCCGATACCGTTTCGACGGACGTGGATCGGGTTCATGAACGTGCTCCCGAGAGGCCGAGCTTCTTCATGTCCACGACCAGCAGGATGACCCCGGCGCCGAGCGCCATGGCTCCGGCGACGGGCGGCAGCGGGATATGGTGGGATTTCTGGGCCGTGACGTGCAGGTTGCCGAGAACGACCGTTTCCCCACGGGTCCTATAGTTGATGCCCTCGTATGCGAATACGACGATCCCGAGAACAATCAGTAGAATCGCAATCATGGTCTTGGGGCGCATCTGGGTCTCCTCTTCCGGCGGGCCGATCCGGCTCCACCTGCGTCCACACTAGGCCTTGGCTCGATGGGTGTCGATGGGGTGTAACCCTACCGGTCGCCGGGGACCACGCGCACCCGGTGCGGGGCGCAGTGGTGTCACTCGATCGTCAGCTTGATGGCGCTTTCGATGACGCCGGCGGCGATGGCGTATCGGGTGAGGCCTGCGGTGTCGTGGATGTTCAGCTTGCTCATGAGGTTCTGACGGTGTTTCTCGATGGTCTTGATGCTGATCCCCAGCTCCGAGGCTGCCTGCTTGTTGGCCTTCCCTTCGGCGATGAGCTGCAGCACCTCTACCTCGCGCGAGCTGAGGCGGGCGATACCAGATGGCGAGCGCTGATGCCGATCGAGGAGACGCCTGGAAATGGTCGGGCTGAACACGGTCTTTCCCGCATGAACGTCTCGTATCGCCTTGGCGAGGCGGTCGGCGGAGGTCTGCTTGATAAGGTAACCCGCCGCGCCCAGCGCGGCCGTCTGTTCGACGTACTCGTCATCGCTGTGCGCCGAGAGGATGAGAATCCTCGTGGCGGGGACCGCCTTCAGGATCTGCCGCGTGGCTTCGAGACCATTCAGCAGAGGCATCGCAATGTCCATGACGACCACGGCAGGGAGAAGCGCCTTGGTGAGCTGCACCGCCCGGCGGCCGTCCCGTGCTTCGCCGACCACCTCGATGTCGCTCTCGGACTTCAAGAGGGCGCGAAGTCCCTCCCGGACGACCAGGTGATCCTCGGCGAGCAGGACGGTGATCCGTTTCATCGCATGTCGCCTTTCCTACCGACCGCCCTTCAGTGGTATCTGCGCTCGAATGGTGGTGCCCTTGCCCGGTGTCGATTCAACGCTGAAGACGCCGCCGACCATCTCGACCCGCTCTCGCATCCCGAGCAGCCCCAGGCGCGTGACCCTTCCGGCGGATAACACACGCTGCACCTGGAAGGACTTGCCATCGTCACGTATCTCCAGGCGCACGTCCCCCGCGAGCTTTCGGATGTCCACGCTGACCCGGGTGGCCTGCGCATGCTTCGCGATGTTCGTGAGCGACTCCTGGCCGACGCGATAGAGCACCGTGCGCTTGTCGCTGTTGAGTTGTTCGACCGCTGCGAAGGCCGAGAATCTGATCGGGATGCGTGTCCGCTTGGTGAATTGCCTCATGAAGGAATGGAGGGCCGGGATGATCCCCAGGTCATCCAGGATTGGCGGGCGCAGTTCGCGGGCGAACCGATGCACGATCCGCATGGTTTTCTCGAGTAGCCGTTGCGTGCCGGCGAGTTTCTTCTCCAGGCCTTTGGTGCTGACCGCCGCTTCCCTTTTCAATGTCGCCAACCGGACGGTGACCCCCGTCAACATCTGGCCGATTTCATCGTGGAGCTCGCGGCTGATCACCTTCCGCTCCTCCTCCTGCGCGAAGAGAACCCGGCGGGACAGATGCCGCAAGTGCTCCTGCATGTGGATTGCCTCTTTCAACAGCAGGCTATTGTGTTGCTCGCTCCTCCTCAGCGCCCGCTCCAGGACCTTGCACCGGGCAATTTCCCGCTTCACACGGCGGTCGGCGGCGGCCAGCTCTCCGATTCGTCGGCGGGGCGCCATCGGACGCCGTGTTTGCTTCACGCGCCGACTCGGAGGTCGCCTTCGGGGTTATGCTGCCGCCACGTCATGCTCGACCTTCCGTAGATGATGCTCAGTACGTCCAGGATCATGTGGCGGCCCACTCGATCAGTCCATGGGGTATTCACCCCATCGCAGGCCACCAGTGCATAGGATAGCCTGCCGGAAAGGAGAACACGATCATGTTGTGGACCATCGCGGTGGTTCTGCTGATTCTATGGCTCCTGGGGATCGTGTCCAGCTACACGATTGGGGGTTTCATCCACATCCTGCTGGTGGTCGCGATCATCGTGGTGCTGATCCGGATCATCCAGGGACGAAAGCTGCTGCGATAGCGGATTGGCGGTTATGTCGAGCTCGGCATAGGCATTCGGCGATCACCAACGTCTACCGGACCTCCCGGGCCTGTTCCTGGCGCAGCGGTTCGCGCGGCACGTCTCGCCGCTGACGACCACGGTGTACACACACCCGTCAGACCAGGAACCCTCCCAGCAGATTCGCGGGCTGAAATGCTGATGATCCGGTCTCGGCCGCGGTACCCATGACTTTTACCTAGCCTTGGTCCATCCTTATTATTGTGCACCCTGCGTCCACGAGGTCCGTGCAGACGCCCCACTGCGAGAGAATCGCCATGCCGCCGCTGCAAGAGCTCCAGGCGATTCCATTCCCGGGAATCGTGTCCGCTGGCAAGCCGTTCGAGCCCATCGAGGGAGACGAACAGCTCAAGGTCCCTCGCTTCCTCCTCAGCCACGGGACGAACCTCGCTCTGCGCGTGCGGGGCGATAGCATGGTCGAGGCAGGGACTCGGGATGGAGACATCGTAATCTCCAGGCGGCAGCGCACCGCCGAGAACGGCCAGACGGTCGTTGCTTGCGTCAACGGCCAGGCGACGGTCAAGCGGTTCCATCGGACCGAGGGCCGCGTGGAGCTCCGGCCGGCCAACGCGGCCGTGAAGTCGATCATCCTGGAAGACGGGAGCGAGACGCTGGAGATCCGCGGGATCGTCATCGGTCTGATCCGGACGTTAGAATCCTGAGGTCGCGATGAAGGTGTACACGCATCCGCGCGACCACTTGCGTCCTTCAGTCGATGGCGATCTTCCGGAGAAGATTGAAGTCGTTCAGCATCTTGCCCGTGCCCAGCACTACGGCGGCCAGGGGATCATCGGCCACGCAAACTGGCAGGTTCGTCTCTTCCCGGAGCCGCTTGTCCAGGTTCTTCAGAAGCGCGCCGCCCCCCGTGAGCACGATCCCCTTGTCCACGATGTCCGCCGAGAGCTCGGGCGGCGTCTGCTCCAGCGCCATGCGCACCGCCTCGATAATTTTGGATACCGTCTCGGACAGGGCCTCACGGATCTCTACGTCGGAAATCACCAGGGTCTTGGGGATCCCCTCCACCAGGTTGCGCCCCTTGATCTCCATCGTGAGCTCCTCGTCCAGCGGAAAAGCGGACCCGATG
>Ga0210377_10000153_pt1 | contig 64482 bp, 101 predicted proteins | sample PLM4_65_b1redo_FD_155480 | JGI IMG/M metagenome (GOLD analysis project Ga0210377, IMG submission 155480) | Groundwater sediment microbial communities from an aquifer in East River, Colorado, USA - PLM4_65_b1 redo | ecosystem: Environmental > Terrestrial > Soil > Riparian zone | place: USA...
CGGCGGAGGCGGCGGCGGAGGCGGCGGCGGAGGCGGCGGCGTAGGCGGCGGCGGAGGCGGCGGCGTAGGCGGCGGCGGAGGCGGCGGAGGCGGCGGAGGCGGCGTAGGCGGAGCGATATAGCCAGCACGCGTCACGCGCTGCGCGCACCTCCTCGATCGTCGCCTCGCCGCGCGTCCAGCGCTCGGCCGTCTCGATCACCACGCGCGGCCGGTCCTCGCCCGCGGGCACGTGGTGCAGCGCCAGCCGCGCGCACGCACACGCGGCGAGCATGATCAGCCCGCGATCGACGCCCGCTTTCGCGGCGAGCCACAAGAGCCAGTCACCACGCGGGCACGCGTCCCACCGTTCCTGCGAGCGGGTTGCGTCGGGCCGGCGCAGCCGCTCCGCTACCAGCCAGTCGCGAGCCGGGGGGCACGCGCGGACGCGCTCCAGCGCGACGAGTAGATCCATTCGGGCCGTCACGGCTCCCCGAGGAGCTCCCGCGCCACGCCCACGATCCGCGCCCGGCCCGTTGGTGTCGTTGTCCATGATCGCATCCCTTTCGCTTTCACATCCAGAGCTTCACTGAAAGAGGGGACCGTGATCCCCGTCGCGGACCGGAACAGGTTGCAGGCGAGCGCGACGGCGCGATCGGCCGGGCCGAGACCACCGCGACACGCCGGGCACACGGCCGAGCGCGCGGCCTTGTGGAGCGGCAGGACCCACTCCTGACACCGGCACACCAGACGCACGCCGTCGCGCCGGAGCCGCTTCTCGTGCAAGAGCGTGCGGGCGGCCGCGTTCGTGTGCTCGTCGCGACACGTGGCCCGGGGCTGCCCGCCCATGCGGATCATCCAGGTCTTCCACTCGAGACCGTGCCCCTTCGGCGGAGCACCGCAACGAGGTGCATCCCCACCGAGCGCCCTGCGTCGCTGCCAGTCATCGGCGACGAGAAGGTGTGCGACCTCGTGGATCACGGTGTCGCGCTGTTCCTGCTCGGGCATCACCGCGAAGAGCGGGCCCGAGTAGGTGATCTTGGGGCGGTCGTTCGCGACGATGTGCGCCCGCTCGGAGGGGTAGTGCGCCAGACCGATCGCCCGGACGGACGTGCCGAAGCGGACGACGAGCCCGCCGAAGAGAAGCCCCTCGGGCCGATACTCCCGAAGCACGGTGTGCGACAGGGCGGCGATCTCGGACTCGATCATGATCGCCCCACACGGGTTCCGAACGAGCCGGTCCGAGGAACCGAGCGGAACCCCCATACCCGAGCCCCGGGCTTGTAGCGATCTGGGTCCGCGGGGCCGAGATCGAGAGGCTCTTGCTTCGCGTAGCGTCCGCCGATGAACTCCCGCGCGCGCTCCGCGCTCATCGCCACCACACGCAGGAAGTCGACGTGCTCGTAGTAGCTCACGACGCCTCCACAGGACGCTTGCCGTCGACGCTGATGTAGCGCCACACCGCGTGGCCCTTGCCGTACCGACCCCGCAAGACGCGGATGATCCGCGACGCGTGCGGGAAGTCCACACCCCCGCACTGCTCGCCCCTGGCGATGGCACCGAGCAAGTAGGCGAGGTCCCGCCCGATGGGGCCATTGAACGATTCCGTTACGAGGTACACGTGGTTGTAGACCTCGCGGATGAGCTCGAGGCGCTCGAGATCCGCCGCATCCTTCTCGTAGCTCTTCACGACGCACCTCCCGGTCCCGCGATCTTCTCGCGAAGGTCGAGCAGCGCGTAGCGCACGGCGGTGTCGAAGTCGCTCGACGCGCCCTTGCCGATCACCCGCACGTTGTCGACGGTGCGACCCGTCGCCCGAGCACTCCACGTGCGGCCCTTGCGCGTGGCGCAGATCCCCGTGGTCTCCGAATCGATGTACTGCGTTCCCATCGCTACCTCCCTTGCCTTCCCAGGCGCACACTTGGACGTCTACCGTACGTCGTTATTCACTCTGCCGCATCGGCGGCGTCGATCTCCGCGAGGAACGCGTCCCACTCGGCGCGCTCGATGCCCGGCACGATGTCCTTCGCGAACGCGAAGATGTCTTCGTAGTCGAACGGGAGCGCCGGCGGGAGCCCGCGGGTGCGGAGCCTGTCCACGAGACGCCGCATGCGCGGCAGGTCCCGTTTCGCGAACGCCTCCCCGAAGGCCTCCCCGACGGTCACCGGGATCGGGATCTCGTGCGCCGTGGCTAGCGCCTCCCACGCGCGGAGCTCCGCCGTGTCGCGCTCGGCTTCGCCCTCGCGAAGCGGGACCTTCTGCCCGTTGATCGAGATGTAGGAGAACCCGCTCGCGTTCGTCTTCTCGCGGGCGCGGCAGTGCACGAGCTTCGCGACGATCCAAGGGGAGACATCCTTCGCGTGCTCCGGCCAGTGCACGAGGAACGTCGCCACGTCCGCGACGTCCGAGTACTCGGTCAACCCGTACCACTGCACGTGGCCCTGCTCGTCGAGGTACATCCCCGCCGCGATGCGCGCGTACGTGCTCGCCTTGGGCTTGTTCCACACGTCGCCGCGCTTGGGGTTGCTCGTCTGAGTCACGAAGCGCGTGCCCTTGCCCGGGCGCGTCTCGAGCCACGCGCGCAGCTGACACCGCAGCGTGAACCCGTAGGGGTAGTCCGCCACGAGGAACGGATTCTCTTGCGTGTGCCCGTGCAGGGCCTGCGTGATCGTCGGGAACGTCATCGGGGGTCTCCTTGTGCCGCGGCGTACGCGCGGGCTTCGCGACGGGTGCGGAACGCCTGACGCACGAGCGTGCCGGCGCGGCGGCCTTCGATGCGAGCAAGCGCCCGCTCGCCTGAGGTGATCTCGAAGACGTCGAACGTGCGCGAGCCGTCGGGCTCGTCACACGGGCGCACCACGTAGCGCGTGGTGCTCGGGAGCTGAATCGTCACCATTGGGAGCCTCCTTCGTGTCGTCGCGCACTTGGACGTCTACCGGACGCCGTTATTCACCGAACGTTGACCATCTGCGGACCGTCGTATCCCTCGGGTGCGCCGAGCAAGCCTGGACCCTGATCCGTCTCGCTGCGCGCGGTACCGTAGGCGTACCAGCACGCGCGGGGGTCGAGCTTCCCGCAGTGCGCCTGTACCTCGGGCACGGCGGCGAGAGCGGCCGCGTGGGAGCCCCACGGGCCCTTCACGAGCCGGGTGTCGCCCGCGTCGTTGCGGACCGAGACGTAGTAGAAGCCGGGCCGGGGATCGGCCGCTACTCGAGGCTCCGCCGGAACGAGCTCGGGATGCCGCTGGGGATGGTAGTGCGAGCCTTCGCTCGCGCAGTCGGGGCTTGCGCAGCGCACGTAGCCATGCGGCGCGGGGCCGGAGCCGTGGAGAGTCGTCATCGTCATGGATCACGAGCCTTTCGGGAACACGAGAATGGTGAACGCGTTGAACGGCCCCCCGTAGATCTGTTTCTCCGAGCCTGCGAAGTGGCCGGACGTGTAGAGGCCTCGTTCGACCCTCCACGGTGCGAAAGCGGTCCGCCCGTAGCGCACCTCGATCCAGAACTTCGCCGCCGCGATCGAGGCGAACGTGGGTGCCAAGGGACGATTGTCCCGTTCGATGGTGCATGCTTATCCGGTTTTCACCCATCACAGGAATGCTCCCTTGAGACGCTGGCGAGCAGCAGTTGCAGTCGCGCCGTCGCGAGGATGGCGCTTCGACAGCGTGCGGAGACACGCCTTGCAGTTGATCTTCGGCACGTCCGATTCACCGTCCACCGGTGTGACCTCGGTCAGCATGCGGCTTGGTCCCGCGTACCGACCGCACAGCGTGTGTTGGCTGCTGTGTTCACTTTGCGCGTGCATCGTCATGGCCTACTCCTATTGGGCGAAAACCGGATAAGCACGCGATGGTGATTCGCATCATTCCCCCGGCAGATCCATCGTCGCGTCGAATCCGACATGCTTATCCGGTTTTCACCCATGACCACCATCCCCGGGATGCTCGCAATGCCCGCTGAAAAGCTCGGCGTACGTCGGGCTCTCCGCGCCGCCTGCAATCCCGAGCAGCGACCGGAAGCTCGTGAACGGGTAGAAGCGGCGGTTGAACCGGAACACGAACTCGTTGAGGTACGCCTGCAAGTGCTGCGGACCGACGCCGTGGTGGACGCCGTTGATCCACGCCTTGAGATTCGAGTACACGAGGTGGATGAGCGGCAGGTACTCCTCTGCGACCGCCGGGTCTCCGCGCTCGGCCACCTGCGTGTGGAAGTACCCCTCGTCGCAGAGCCGGTCGTAGCCGCCCCAATCGTCGGTGGTGATCTTCGCACGCGGCACGATGTTCTCCCGCGTCCAGCCCACGAGCGTCGCGGCCTTGCGGTTCTTGACCACTGCGAGCCGCAGACGGCCCGCGTACTTGTTCCCGCGTCGCGGCTTGGCCTTGTTCTGCGTGGCGTCCACGGAGTCGCTGGGCGTCCGGTGACGCACCTCGACCGCGCCGATCACGAGCGTCTTGTGGTGGCGACCCTTGCCCTCGCCGCGCGTCCGGCCGCCGATCCACACCTCGTCAAGCTCGACCGGATACTCCGCACCGATCGGGTCGCGGTCGGGTCGCACCATCCCGGCGCGGAGCTTGTGCAAGATCGCGAACGCCGTCTCGTAGCGCGTGAGCCCGAGTTGGCGCTGGAACTGCACCGCGCTCATGCCGGGCGTCAGGCTCGACACGAGGTAGGCGGCCCAGAACCACGTCGAGAGCGGCGTGTGCGAGCGCTCCATCACGGTGCCCGCCGTGAGCCCCACGTCCTTCTTGCAGGCGCGACAGCGCAGCACGCCAGGGCGATTCGCGAAGCGGTAGGGTTGCTCGGAGACGTGACACCACGGGCACACGAAGCCACTCGGCCAGCGGATGCCTTCGAGGTACTTCGCGCACGCGTCGTCCGTGGGGAACATGCGCTGGAAGTCGGGGAGGCTCTGCGGGAAGGGCAGATCCGTACCGGGGTTGAGAATGATCGGCGGGGTCATGAGCGGCCCTTGCGACGCGAGCCGATCGGGCTGGTGAAGACCTCGCGAACGGGGCGGAGGTGCGCAGCCGGATCGTGCGGGATGGTCTCAAGCCCCGTCGTCAGAGTCAGCCCGTGCCCGCATCCGGGGTGCGCCTCATTGGGCGCGTCGCAGAGCTTGCAGTCGTTGCGCAGCGACGACGTGATGATCATCGCCTTGAGGTCTGCCAAGAGCAGTGCCGCGTACTCCGCGGCAGCCTTGGCTCGGCTCGCCTCGGTCGCGGCGCGTTCCGCAGCGTTCACGGACGCGCTGACAGCGGCTTCCGTCTTGAGGATGGCCTCGGCCAGCGCCGCCTGTCGGGACTGCTTTGTCATCGGCCGCTCCCGATGTCTTTGCCGGACAGCAGGTGATCGATGCGCTTCCGCATCTCGTCGCAGATCGCAACGAGGTCAGCGCGCGCGTGCGCCAGGTGGTGCGCCTCCGACTCACGGAGCTTCTGTAGCCCCTTGTCCGTCCACCCGTTTGCGATGTTGGTGGCGTCGGTCCGAACCGCGTCCTGACCGGTCTCGAAGCGCGCAGCGTCGCGAGCCATCGCCTCTCCGAGGCCGACGACATTCGCGGCCAACTCTGCGGGCGTCTTTCCCATCAGCCGATCGCGGTCTTCCTTGCGCGTCCGCGCCATCACGCGGGCGCGGCTCACCGGTCCACCTTCGTCTTCGCGCAACGAGCACAGAACTTGGGAAACCCTGCGAGAGCGAACTTCCGCTGCTCTCCGCGAAGGTGGCACGAGCAGTAGGAACACCGCACGGCGGGCTCGGGCAGGCGCTTCGACTTCGGATGGGAAATCTTCGTGTCGGTCATCGGAATCTCACTTTCTACCCATACACTAGCAATGGACCCGTTGGGTGTCAAGCGGATAAGCATGGAATCCGAGATCGACCCATTCCGCCGGATCCTCCGGGATCTGGGCGAGCCCGCGAAGGGACTCCAGAAAGAGCTTGGTCGCCTCGATCATCTCGGGCGAGAGCGTGCCGTACCAACCCGGCTGGCCGAGCCAGACCCAGTCCGCGCGCGGGCCGGGGCTCGAGATCGTGCGCCCGTACCAGCCTCGCGCGGCCGCGATGGTATCCGGGATCTTCCGGCCCTCCCAGAGATCCCGCGGCGACTGCCCGGGGCGCAACGCATAGGGGATCCCCCACAGCGCCATCGTGTCCGGCTGACGATAGAGAACACGAATGGTGTGGCTCACGACGCACCTCCGACGTTCGCGGGCTCGACAGTCTCCGTCGAGAGGAGGCGCGCGGGCTCGCCCTTGCACGCCTTGCACGCGAGCCACGAGAGGCGCCGCCGCCCCGGTACGCGTCCCGCGCCGCGGCACGCGTCGCACACGTCGTGTGTCTCTACCGTCGCGGCCAGGCCGTAGTCCGTCGCGCGATCGAGCGCGTACTCGTGCGCCGACTCACGGCTCCCGGAGATCATGGCCCCCGTGGTCCCGCCGGGACGGCGAAAGACGACCGTGAATGCAAGAGTCATCGCGCACCTACCTTTCGCGTCGCTTGGTCACGGAGCCATCGCCACGCGTCGGCGAACGCCGCCGCGTCGAGCTTCCATTCGGGAACGTCGCCCTGTAGATCGAGGCCTCGCACGAGGATCGCGGGGTCCATGAGATCCGTGAAGTAGTAGCGCGAGACAAACTGCCCTCGCGACTGGACGCAAGCACCCGAGGGACGCGACGCGTCGTAAAACTCAACGAGCGGCATCGCACGATCGTGCACGAGGCAATCCTCGCGCCCGTAGCGCTCACCCGTCGCAACGAGACGCACGTTGAACGTGCGCCCGTTCGCATTCGTAATGGTGTGGAGTGTCATCGTTCGCTTCCTTTCGGTTCGCTTCTTTGGACGGCCTCGACCTTGCGTTATTCACTCAGGGGCCCGTCGATTTTCTTCCGGTCCGGTTTCGTCCCGTTTCCGTTCGCACCGTTAGACGCACGGGAGGGTCCGTTATTCACTTCGCTTTTTCTTTTTTCTCGGGCCCTCGAGCTCATGTACGCGCGGGGGCGCGCGGGCGCGCAGCTGCGCGGGCGTGCCCATGTACGCGCGTGCGCGTGCGCGCCCGGGCGTCGCGCGCTCGAGCGCGCGGAGACAAAGGAAAAGAAAAAGAAAATAGATAGTGAATAACGGCGACCCCCGTGCGTCTAACGGTGCGACTGGAAAGGGGCCGGCCCCGGACCGGGAAAGAAAATCGACCGACCCTGAGTGAATAACGCAAAGCGGGCCGAGTCTAACAAGGGCGAAAGCGAGACGACAATGGCAGACGCAATCACTGTTCCTGCGTTCGATGACGATCGCGTGCTTCGCCACGTCGAGATCGACGGGCGCTACGCGCTCCTGCTCTGGGACACGTACCGCACGCGCCAGTATGGTGGGTCGTACCTGGGCTACTCCTTCGGCCCGAAAGGCGGCGAGCCGATCTTCACGGGCGAGGACTACGGCTGCGCCCCGGGCCACGCGATCGATTCCGACGATGCGGTGCGAGGTCTGCTCGGGTTCCTCACGCTCCGCATCGGGGACACCGATTCGGAGTACTTCGCGAGCTACACGGAAGCCCAGCACGCGTTCGCCTCGGGCGATGCGGAGTACCTCTCGCTTTGGGCGACGGAGCCCGAGGACGGCGAAGCTCCGTTGCCGCTGGTCGACATCGAGTGAATAACGGGACGCGGGATGCGTCCAAGGAAGCGAGGCGAACATGAGCAACGACGATCGACCCCTGTACGTTCTGGCATCGCGAGCCGCCGTCATCCTCCGGGTGCCGCTGCTCGACGGCGAGCACAACTGCCCTTCGGATCCCCGGCTGCGCGCGACGCGCCTTCAGGGAGTCGTGGTCACCGAGGCGCATCGCGAGAACGCGCCCGTGTGGCTCGAGTTCGGGCGAGGTCTCACGGGCGGAACGTCGTGGGAGCTGATCGCGACCGACGGCAAGAAGCTCCGCCGCACTGTCGTCGAGGGCCGAACGCCGAAAGCGTTCCGCGAGGCGTTCGACGCGATGGAACGCGGCATCGAAGCGGTGGAGGCCCTTCGCCCGTGGAGGGTCTGGTAACGCGCGGGTGACGCGCGTCCGCTAGGAAGGGAGGGTGTCAACGTGTTTCCGGCGGGGTAACGCCCCGCACGCCGATGGTTCGCACCGAAGGGGCCCGCAAGGGCGTGAGCGTGGTTCGACTCCACGACGGTGCATCGCCCTGGGAAGGGCGTGGGAGGTTTCGATCATGGCCGACGAGAAGTTTCTCTACGCGCGCGAGGCGCAGGTCGTCTACGAGAAGCGCAGCATCGCGGACGGTGTCCGCATGAAGGGCTCACGAGTCGAGGACTCGAAAGCCGGCGGGCTTCACATCCGCCACGCGATCGAGCGCCACGGCGAGCCGACGGTCGAGCGCTTCGTGTGCCTCGCGCTCGACTCGCGATCGCACGTGATCGGCTGGCACACGGTCGCCACGGGAACGAGCACGTTCGTCGCGGTCGGGATCCCCGAGATCTTCCGCTTCCCGATCTTGTGCGGCGCGGCGGCGATCATCGTCGGGCACAACCACCCGAGCGGCGATCCCTCGCCGAGCCCAGAAGACGTTGCTCTGACGGCGCGCGTCGCGGAATCCAGCAAGCTCCTCGGGATCCGTCTGCTCGACCACATCATCATCGGCCGCGGCTCGCAGTTCTCGTTCCTCGACTCGGGGATCCTTCACGGGTTCGCGGGGTCCAAGTGACCGCCCGCCCGTCACGTGCGAAGCTGCGCGCGGAAATCGAGCTTCGCACGGCGGTCCGCGAAGGGGCGTTCGTCGCCGACAACGGACTCGCTCCCGAGGGGTGGGTCCAGATCGAGCGCGACGACGCGACGGAGATCTTCGAGACCGACGACGACGCGGCGAACGCCGTGTGCGATCTGGCGGGCTCGAGCCGCGGTCTCGTGATGGTCTACGCCCCTTCCACCGATGCGATGCTTCCTGCGCTCGTGACGGGCGGGCCGGAGTGGTCCGAGGGCGAGTGGAGGCGTCTCGACGCGGCGCTCGTGAGCTACGACCCCACGCACGGCAAGCATGCGCCGACATGGATCGTGATCGTGCCGGCTTTCGTCGCCAAAGCGGCGGGGCTTCACTGAGTGAATAACCGACGGGCTCGCCCGTCTTAGGGTTCGACGGGCAGGGATGCCCAAAGGGAGGTTCCGATGACGACGATCTACGGTGCGGTGCTCGAAGGGATCGAAGCGGTCGCGGTCAAGGTGTCGGTCGCGCCCGGGGCGTTCGACGTCAAGGGTCTGCCGGAGGCCGCGACGCGAGAGACGCGCGTCCGGGTCCGGGCGGCGTTCGCGCAGCTGTGCAAGCAGCCCACGGGCGTGGTCACGGTCGAGCGCGTGGACGGTCTGCCGATCGGCTACGGCGGTGCGGCGCTCGATCTAGCGGTCGCCGTCGCCGCCTCGGGGATGCCCGTCGGCGCGGACGTGCTCTTCGTGGGTGAGCTCTCCCTCATGGGCGAGATCCGCTCGGTGCGCGGCGCCGTGCCCATGGCTCTTCTCGGCAGGAATCTCCGGATCCAGAGCGTCCTAGGGCCGCAGTCGACGCTGCCCGTTCCGATCGACATGCGCGGGACGCGCCTCTTCGCGCGGCATCTCTCCGAAGTGCTCGACGCGGTCAACGTCGCGAACCTGCCGAGCACGGGCGGGACCGGGGAATGGCTTCTGCCGCTCCCGTCCGTGACCGAGCCCGCGCCGTACGTCCCGCGGGATCCTCTCGCGTGGTCCGATGTCGCCGAGCATCCCGCGGCGCACGCCGTGCGCGAGGCGGTCGAGAACGGTGCGTGCTTCCTCGTGCTCGTCGGCGAGGCGGGCTCCGGCCGCACCATGATCTCGCGGCGCATCGCCTCGCTACTGCCGGCCTTGACCGACGAGCAGCGCCTCGACGTCGACACCATCGCATCGGCCGCGGGGCTCGAGGCGTACGGCGCGCGGCCCTTCCGGGCGCCGCACCACACCGCGAGCACGGTCGCGATCACGGGCGGGGGCTCGGGCGGGGGCTCGCCGATCCGCCCCGGCGAGGTGACCATCGCGCACCACGGCGTTCTGCTCGTCGACGAGGCGAACGAGATGCCGCGCGCGAGCATCGAGGCGCTTCTCTCGACGCTCAAGAGGGGCGGGAGCAAGGTCGTGCGCACGGCGAGCACCACGACGATGCCCGCGCGCCCGGCCGTGACGGTGATCTCGATCACCCTGCCCGAGATCCGCAAGCTCACCTCGCACAAGGATGTCCCGATCACCCCGATCACCCCGAAAGAGCAGGCCCTGCTCGACGCGCGCACGAAGCGGTGTCTCGATCTCGCGGACCGCTTCGTGGGGGAGCTCGGGGCGGTCGTGATCCGGTGCCCGCGCGTCGACGTGCGCGCGATGGCGCAGAAGGCGGCGACGCCATGACCATCCTCCGACGCCGGCGCTCGCCCCTCGTGCGCTACGCCGATGCGATGCGCGACGCGCTCTGCGAGGCGGGCGTGCCTCGATCTCACGCCGCGGACGCGGCGAACAACCTCGCGTTCCCCCTCGCCGACGATGCGACGCTCGACGTCGCGACGGCTTTCCGAGCCCGGCTCGTGCAGCAACGCGCGCACTTCGGGCTCGGCATGACGAACGTGGCGATCGCCGCGGCGGCAGACGCGGCGGCACGCGTGCCGCGGTACGTCGAAGACGCCTGCCGAAAAAGTGACGCATCGCGCGCGGCGCGATAGCCTCTACGAGTCGGGTCGCGAAGAGTCCCTCCCCCACCTTCCACTCTCGCGACCATCCCGGGGTGCCGGCCCCCCGACAAGACCGGCGTTTCTTCTCCCCGCCCTGCGGAGGTTCCCATGGCTCTGCTCATCCTTCAGAACGAGTCCCGAGAGATCCCCGTCACCGAGGCGCTCACCGCCGTGGGGGATCTCGTGCAGCACGTGCCGTTCCCCGACGGGAGCTCGATGCTCGTGCACCTCGAGCCCGACGAGTACCGCAACGTCACCGCCGAAGGCCTCTTCCTGATGAAGGGCCGGCGCGCGGTCTCGGAGGTCCGGCAGATCCACGGCAACGCCGTGCTCCTGTCGCGCGACGAGACGCGGAGTCTCGAGACCGGAGCGGCGTCGTAATGGGCAAGCGCGTCTACGTGAGTCGCTTGGCGATGGGTGTTCGACCGCGGGCGGACGGTTCGTTCGCACTCCGCCCCCACGAACAATACGCGCACCTTTCGTGCGGACACTCCGGCGTGCGCGTCTCGTTCTTCTCGACGCAGGGAGAGCCCGCGTGGTGCGAGAAGTGTACGAGCTCGTGTCTCGCTTGCGGGCAGCCCGCGACGGAGTGCTTCGGCAACTCGATGGAGTGGGGCGAGGCCTGCGCGAGCTGCATGGCGCTCTCCGAACCTGAATGGCGAAGGCGCGTCCGCCAACGACGCCTCGCGATGATGTCTGCCGAGGAGCACATCGAACGGGCCCGGCACTTCCTGTCGTCCGCCGATCGGTATCTTCGGGAGGCCGCTGATCCGAAACACAAGTTCTGGCGCTACCCGAAGCGTCACCCGCTGTGGTGGTCCCACACCCGCGCAGGGCACCGAGCGAGTTCGGTAGATCTGCGCGCCAAGGGCGTCATGCACGCGTTGTTCGTGCTACTCGGAGCGGCGTCGTGACCCTCGCGCTCCTCGTCCCGCGTGACTACCGGCACCTCCCCGTGCTCGTGCGCTTCACCGGCGAGTTCGTCGGCGGGCACGCCGCGGTCTACGAGGCCGGGCAGAAGACGCCGGAGATCGTCGCGGCGCTCCGCTCGTTCGGCGACGAGGGCGGGGAGATCCTCCGGCTACATCGAGACGATCAGACCCCACGCCTCGGAGCTTCGCGATGAGCATCGTCAAGGAGTCGTGGATGCGGCTCGACGAGCGACGAAAGAAGCTCGTGATCAAGCCCTACGACGCGATCATCGAGCGTGTCGACGCGCGCTCGTGGGTGCTCGTCGTGCGCGAGCACGGCGAGCACGGCGTCCGCGAAGTGAAGCGCCGGCCCTACAAGAAGCAGCGTCTCGCGAAGGCCGACGCCTTGCGGACGATCGACGAACGCAGGGCGTCCGCGAAACGCTAGCGGGGGTGCTTCTTCGCGAGGTCGGCGTCGTTCTTGAGCCGGGCGATCTTGAGCCCCGCGTCGATGCCGTCGAGCACCACGTCGCGCTTCGCGCCGAGCTTCACCGCGAGGTCGACGAGCCCCTCGAGACCGGCCAGGACCCACTTCACGATCTCTTCTTCCGTCACGGGGTACCTCCATCCACGGCATCCGCCGCTTCGATCCGCGCGAGCTCGGCATCGCACCGCTCGCGCTCCGCCGCCATGGCGGCGTAGTCCCGGGCCGAGCAGTCGGCCTCCGAAAGCGAGCCGCACGACTCCTCGATGATGATGCGCTCGCGCGCGACGCAGAGACTCGCCGCCACGGCGTAGGCGCTGCGCGTCGCCGACGAGGCTTGAGCGCCGCATCCTGGAAGCGCGAGAAACGCGCTGAGCATCGCGAGGGCGGACAGAGATCGAAGCGTGGTCATCGGGAGAGCCTCCATGCGAGCAGTGCCAGACCGAGTCCGAGCAGAGTACCACCCCACCCGCTGCTCTTGATCTTGGAAACGAGCCGACGCCCGTAGATGACGTAGTTCGACGTCGTCAGGTGCACGTTGCTCGCGCGCGCGAGGTCCGTGGTCAGGGGGAACGCGTCGATCGCCTTCGCGCCGGCCGCGCGCGCCGCCGCCAACAGCGGCCCCCGCACGGCGGCGTGGTTCGTCGCCTCGGGCTCGTGGATCGCGAAGATCGGCCCGACGACGATCACCCGCTTGCCCGCGGCCCGCACGCTGTTCACGAAGTCGGTGACCGCTCGAGCCCCGGGCCCGGGCGTGTCGTTGCCGCCCGTGATCAGCAAGATCGTGGTCGCGGTGGACGTGAGCGCGGCGGGGAGCGCCTCGTTGAACGTGCGCCGCGTCGTCCACCCGACCTGCGGGTTCGCGTACACGACGTGGAGCTCGCGGGAGATCTCCGGCAGCGCGCCGACTCCCTGCGAGTCACCCAGAACGGCGAAGAGCTCCTCGGCCACGGTTCACCGATACGCGCGGGCCGTCGAGGCACGCGATACGCGCCACTCCGACGGGTCCTCGCCTCGAGCCCACGCCGCGTGGATCCCGGGCGTCCCTGGCTCGACGCGCGCCGCGCGGCGCCACTCCTCGAACGTCAGACCCTCGCGGTTCGTCGAGAGCCGGCCGAGCCCCGACGAGCTCGAGCGCGTGAGCGCGAAGCCAGCTGCCGCGACCAGGCCCCAGAAGAGCAGCCCCATGCCGGCGCCGGTCTGGGGATCCTCGCCGAGCCCGGACAGGCCCTTGGCGACGAGACCCGTCGCGCGAAGCTCGTAGCGCGACACGTCGTAGTAGGTCGTGCCCCCGCAGCGCCAGAGCGCCGGGGCGATCTGCGCGCGACAGTTCATCGGCGCCGTGTTCGCGGGGATCCCCACGTACTGCATCGGCGGGGCGGGCGCGCGCTCGACCTCGATGATCTGCGGCTCGTACGACGGGTAATAGGGCATGCCCCACCCCCAGCCTCCGCCGCCGCGCCAGCCTCCGCCGCCGTGGTGCCCGCCGCCACCGTGATGGTGTCCGCCTCCGCCGCTCAAGTAGTCCGCGAGATCCATCATCCCCTCCTCAGTGAAACCACTTCCACGCCGCCGCGGCCGCGCCGAGCGTGAGGAAGAAGGACAGCATGCCCGAGCCGCTCACGCGGTTGTACGCCGCCGCCAGACGGCCTGCGTAGTGATCACACCCACTGCACCCGTCGAGACCTCGAGAGCAGCAACCGTTATAGGCGTGCGCGACGCCTTTGAAGTCCAGCGCGCGCGCTGGAGGCAGAATCCGCGGATTCATGCGGACCCAGTGCAAGAAAAGAGATCCGGACGTGCCCGCTGGATCAGCATCGAACGCTGCAACGGCGTGTGCAGGATCGGGCCCTGCGATGGCGATCAGGTGCGAGCCCATGTCCTGCCAAGCGCCCCAAGAACTTGCCTTGACGGCCTCGAGCGGATTGATCGCAAAGGCGCGCACGAACGCAGCCCGATTCGTCTCGGCGGCAACATGCGACGCCGCGCCTGTCGGACCGCGCGTGTACGGGATCGCGGCGCCCGGCACTGCAGCCAGGAACAGGTGCGGCTCGAAGCGAAGTGCGTCGGGCTTGCTGCCGGACTCCACCTGCGCGATGGCCTTGACCATCTTCACCGGGATCCCGGTCTGCGTTGCGATCTGCTCGGGGGTCACTTCAAGCCCTTGTAGAGGAAGTATCCCCCGACCACGATCAGGAGCCACCCGAAGCCCGCGCTCGAGCTGCCGCTGTCGCCCGAGGCCTCGGAGCTGTCCGCCGGGGGAGCGGTTTCCTCTGGCGGAGGCGTCGGGACCGCTGACTTCGCGTACACGGGCTCCTGCGAGATCGTCGCGTCCGACGACGGGGCGCTCGCATCCGGCGGGGGCGTGGGCGCCGCATCGGAGGGCGCAGGTGCCGTTGCAGTCGACGTCGACGCGCCCGGGATCAACGGCGTCATGCCGGGGAGCAACGGCGTGCTCGTGCGGATCAACGTGTTCGGCGGGGTGGGGATCGGCGCCGTTGCAGTCGTCGTCGGCTGCCCGGCGTAGAACACGGTCGCGGTGCGCGTCGTCATCGGCGCCGCCGTGGTCGGGGTCCGTCCCGCGTACACCACGCGCTGCGGCGCGAGCGGCGCGAAGGTCTGCGGCGTCGATCCCGCGTAGATGGCGGCGTCGAGATAGTCGGCGAGGTTCACGCCTCCTTCTCCTTCGGCTTGCTGTCCTGAAAGGCGAGGTAGCCCCCGTAGCCGAGGATCGCGAGCATGATGACGAGGGCGATCCCGCCGCCGCCGCCGCTCGAGGGCGCCGGCGAGCCGGGGCCTCCGGTTCCGGGCGCGTCCGAGCCGCCGGGGGTGCCGGGCGCGAGAGTCGGCACGAAGGTCTGCGGTGCCGACGACGACGCGTAGTACTGCGTCGGTGCGGGCGCGGGCGCGGTCGTCGTTGCGGGCGTACCGCACTGGCTGAGATCATCGCGCACGTAGTTCGCGTAGTAGACGATCGGATCTCCCGACGTCGGCAGCGGCGCATCGACGTACGTGCGCGCCGACGGGAGGTCGGCCACGGGCAGCGTCGAGGCGAGCGTTGCGAACCACGGCGGCAGCGACGCCATGCTGTCGGGCATCCGCGCAAGCACGTTCGCGATGTCGGTCTGAAAGCCCGTCGCGCCCGCGATCGAGTACGCCATCGCGTAGCGCATGTCCTGCGACCACTGCGCCGCGGGGAGGATCCCCGGCAGGTGCTCGATGCCGTGGCCGATGAAGCCGGAGGCGATCGCATCGCGCTTGAAGTTCCAGAGCGAGCGGTAGAGCTCGAGGACGCCGAGAGCGACCGTCGTCTGCCCGTCGGAGACCTTCGACCAGAAGAGCCACGCGACGCGCGACAGCGCGACGATCGCGCAGCGCCCCGCGAGATCGAAGTCCCCCAGGCCGCGGAAGAGCACCGAGACCATCGGCCCCGTGCGCGGGAGCGGCGGGGCGAAGTTCTGTGTCGGCTGCCTCGGGCGCTGCGGCGGGGGAGGTGCGGGCTGCGGGCGCGGGGCTGCCTGCTGCTGGATCTGCGGAGCTGCCTGCGGGATCGGCGAAGGCGCCGCGGACGGTATGGTGGAGACGTCCGCGATGCTCGCGACCGTGCCGTAGCCCGCGATCCCCTCGTCCACGTAGCTGTCGATGCCGTCGTCGAATCCGTCGCTCATGTCGTCCTCTTCGGCTCGAGCTCTTCAGCGAGCCCCGGCACCTGCGTCTCGAGCGGCGGGACCGCCTCGGCCATCGGGGGTGGCAGCGATCGCTGCAGCACGCCGAGCACGCCGAGGCAGACCGAGTACGCCGGACCCGCGACAACGGCGTACCGCCACCCGAACACGCCGGCGAGCGCGGTGCAGAGCGCCGCGACCGTCCAGAAGCTCATGCAGATGTCGCACGCCCAGGGTCGGATCCCGGCCATCATCTGCCGCTCGGCCCACGGCAACGCGCGCAGCGCGACGATGAACCCGGGAGCCGTCAGCGCGACGAACGCGCACGCGAAGAGGTAGGGCAGCACGGCCTCATCCTACCTTCCGCGGCCGCTCTTCACCAGCCACCAGAGACCCAGGGCGAGCCCCCCGATCAGAAGCAAGCCGCCACCCGCGGCCACCCCCGCCGCCGCGGGCGAGACGTTCTCGTGACTCGGTACGGGCGGCGTCGCATCGGTCTGCGAGCTCGTGCCGTAGCGGGCGTACACGCTCGAGTCGGGCGCGACGTAGTCCGCCGCCGAGCCGAGGTAGCCGAGGTAGCCATCGAGCCCGTGCACGCTCGATGGTGCGGCGCACGCGGAGCCCGCGGGACCCGCCACGCGGGCGAGGAGGTGTCCGCCGAACGGCGGCGTACGCTCGAAGCCGCTCGCGTCCTGAGGGCCCGCGCCGACGATCGACAGCCCGAGCCCCGTGAATAGCGACTCGATGAAGGGCTGCGGCCCGACGACGTGAAACACGTCCGGACCCCAGAGCACCCACTTCACACCGCGCTTGCCAGGGGCGACGCGCCCGAGCAGGCCGCCCTTGTCGAGCCGCGCGCCCGCGCCCGCCGCCGGCGCGATGTCGTAGATGCGGATGTCGCTCGGCGTGCCACCGAGGAACGGGAGATCGACGGTGCCGCGCACGACGAACGGGCTGCTCGAGACGACCGTCAACGGGAAGGGCGCCACGACAGGCGTGCCAGGATCGGCGAGGAACTGCAGGCTGTTGTCCTGCCAGCCGCACGGACCGAACGCGGGGCACGCGAGGTAGCGGTAGAGCCCCGGCGACCACCCGAGGCTCGTCGTGCTCTGATCGAGCGGGGCGATGGCGCACGCGTATGTCACTGGTCGTCCTCGAGGTTCGACGGGTCACGCCCCTCGGGAAGCTCCTCCCCGAAACGGAAGGTCCACGACGTGACCGCTTCGTCGAAGCGCACGAGCTCGTGCTCGCAGATCGCGCCGCGCTGCCACGCGTTCTTGGCGATGCCCAGCGCAACGAGTGCGATCCACGGACGACGGCGCCGCGGCATCCAGAGAAGGAAGGCGCCTGTGAACGGAGCGCCGACCAAAGCGACGAAGAGGCTCGCGGGGTATCGCCACAAGCTCCTCGGAACCGAACGAGGCTGGATGCCGATCCTCTTGCAGACGGCATCGTAGAGACGCCACGCGTTGTCGAGGCCGCGCTGCCCCACGACGACGTGCACGAGGACGAACACGGAGCAGACGACGAGCACTGCGATCACGCGCTCACCCACCCCTCGAACGTGCGACGCGACGAGCAGCGCACCTTGCCGGCGAACAGGCCCGTCGATCCGCACTCGCGGAAGAACGCGTCGCTCTTCCCGTGCGCGCGCACGAAGGCCTCGGCCTGCTCCCTAGAGGCCCCCTGGAAAGTGTGAATCACGATCGGAAAGGGGAGGGAGGGCTCGCTCGTCTCGATGATGATCTTGAAGATCCTCATCGCGTGCTCCCGAAGATCGCGAGCAGAGCGATCGCTGCTGCGCCCGCGACGATCACGGCGCCGGTGCTCGATCCCTGCGAGACGCTCGAGTAGTCCGGCGGATCGACGTCCGGTGCGTCCGCCGTCACACCCGGGTAGTTACGCGAGAGCAGCGTCGGGGCCACGTACTGCTCGCCGGGGCTCGCCTGCCCGCTCTCGCCGAGAAGCGCGAGGTACCCGGAGAGATCCGAGTGCTGTCCTGTGCGACAGTCGCTCGGACCGCCCGCGCGAACCTGCAGCGTCCCGCCGACACGACGCCCTGCTTCCTGGTGCGAGCCGACGAGATCGACGCCGACGCCCTGCCACATGATGTTCGGATCAATTGTGTCCCGATCATAGCTGCTCGGGTACGGGCGTCTGCGCAGCTCGAAGTGCAAGTGAAAAGGGAGGCCGGCGAACTGGCCGTTGCTGGTGTTGCCGACGTGCCCGAGCAGCGTGCCGGCCTGCACCGACTGCCCGACCGTCACAACGGGCGGTCCGTCCATGTGCGCGTAGAGCGCGTAGAACGGGTTGGGCATCCCGGGCACAGAACCCCGCGTCTCGATCACGACGCTGTTGCCGTAGCCCATCAGTCCGTGCGCAGAAGCCGTTGTCCGGTTCGCGTCGGAGCCAATGAGCACGACGCGACCGGGGATCGCCGCCACGATCGGACTGTGCGCCGAGACCGAGTAGTCCTGGCCCCCGTGCAGCTGGTCCATCGCCGTGTGCAAGCGATTCGGACCGAGGCCGTACCCTCGCCCGACGTGGCTGCTCGCCATGTCGACAGGAGGCAGCGCGCAGAAGAACGTCACGACGTCAGCGCTTCTTGCTCTTCTTCGACGGCTTCTTCACGCCGTAGAGCTTGCCGCCGCGCCCGCCGCACTGCGGCGGCGCGAGCACCTTCCACGTGAAGTAGCCGCCTGCCCAACCGAGAACGAAAGGGAACATGGATCACCTCTTCTTGCAGGACTCACGCTGAATCCTGGCGCGCAACGCGATGTCGCGATCGGCCTCGGCCTTCGTCGCGTACTGGCGATGGCCGGTCCAGATCCGTCCGCCTTGGCAGAGCGACGTCGCTTCGTACGGCGTCTCGGCCAGCCTCGGGGGCAGCGGACGAAGGTGCATCGGCACCCCGGCGCTGCGATCACCCGGCGACGTGCGCGCGGGGCCCGCGGACTCCGCGACGAAATACACGCAGTTGCATCCCTTCTGGATCGGCCCGCGCACCTTCAGCGGGTACGTGTACGTGCGATCACCGACCTGGAACGAGCCTGTCGTGCGCCCGCTCGTCTCGTCGATCGTCTTGCGGCCCCACGGCAGCGTCAGAAGAAGCGCGTTCCGCGCGCGTTCCACCTCCGCCGGTGTCGAGGGCATCCGACGCGTCTTCTTCCGTGCACGGGAGCCGCCACCGGAGAGGGTCATCGACTTCCTCATCGTTACCACCCGTCCTTCGAGCGCTGGCTGGGTCCCCTGCCGCCCTTCGCGCGCTTTCGGACGCAGCCGTGCTTCCGCCGGACCTCGAACGACACGACCTCGGTGATGCAGATCGCGCCTGCGCCGCCCCACCACTTCGACATGCGCTTGGCCTCCTGGCGGGCCTCACGCAGCGTGTTGGTGACCGCGAGCGCGCCGCCTCGATCAGTCAGCACGAACTTGGGGTAGAGGGTCATCGCGTCCGCCTCCGGCACGGATCGCCGTCCTCGGTCGCAATCCGACGTCGCAGCGCGACGCGCGCCGCGTAACCGCTCTTCGCACCTTTGGAGTGCTTCCCTCGGCCCTTGAGGTACCGCCGCTCGACAGACGCCTCGTGATCGAACACGTCGTGTCGATCCGCGATGCCGAGCTTCTTGTCATCGAGCAAGCGCTTCTCACGGCAGAACGCGTCGTCGAGCGTCAGCCCGCAGACCTGATCACGCACCTTCCCGCTCGGGTCGAGCCACCCGGAGCAGTACTGCACGCGCGAAGGTCCCGACGACGCAGCATGAGAGGGGCTCGACGATGACGACGGCGAACCGAAGAGCCAATCGAAGAATCCGCTCATCGCGACCACCTCGAGCTCGTGCCTTTGCCGACCGGCCCGCGGAAGCCCGCCGCGCGAAGGGCTCCTCGAGCGGCTTTCGCCGTCTGGAAATACTTCGCGCCGGACCAGCCTGTCGACGGCACGACCGCCCACGGGCCGCCCTCCGCCTCGGCTCGAGCCTCGACGCGCGCACGGATCGCGGGATGCGCGAAATCGGCCGGGCGAAGGAGAAAAACGGTCGTCGTCGTCGACGGGCTCGGACGCACGGCGTCGCCGCTCGGCAGCGCCGGAGCGTCTCGAAGTCCGCGCTGTCGACGGCGGGTCATGTGAAGAAGAAACCCCGACGGAGGCCCTTCGCCTCCTTCTTGAGCGCCGCCTGCTTCTTGATCGCGAGCCGCCCGTTGCGCTGGTACTTCGCCGTCGTGATCACGGTGAGCGCCTTCTTCGCGAACTTCGTGGCCTGCCCGCAGCCGCGGCCTTCATGGATCGCGCCCGCCGCACCGAAGATACCGACCGAACGCATCTTCGAGCGCACGGTCTTCGCGGCCGCCTTCTCGCTCACTGCACAGCCGGTCGCCTGGACGATCTTGCGGCCGATGTTCGGCCCGCTCTTCGTCCCCGTCACCGCCGCCCAGGCCCACGCCTTCTTCGTTGCCGCCACGAGATCCTCCTAGCGCCGAGAACCCCGAAGCTGCGATCCGGGGTACTGCGAGTCGGTCCACGGTGCGAGCTTCACCGTGCCGCAGGCGACGCGCCCGCCCTTTTCGGTGAGTGCGATCGTCTTGCCAACTCCCTTGCCGCCCGTCGCGATGAAGCCACCCTTCTCGAGCTTGCGCATCCCCCGCTCGACCGCAGGGCCCGAGTAGCCCTGCTTGCGGACGACGTTGCGCACGCTGCGAGACAACGTCCCTCGCGTCGCCCCCTTGGCGTAGTCGATCCCTGGCACGTGCGACCAGAAGCGCGTTGCGCAGAGGATCGTCCGCTCGACACCGACGCGCTTTCGTTCCGCCATCTCAGTCTCCTCACATCGACGAGCACGGACAGGTCGCGTGGTATTCCACGACGACGGTCGTGGGCGCGACCCGATACACCTTTGCCCAGCGCTTCATCGCCGGAAGTTCGTAAATATGGGCCTGATCCGTGCTCCTGTCTCGATGAAAGACAGCACCGCGCCGGCGGAGGTACTCCGGCAGCGCGGCGACCGCGACCTGTTCCTTCTGGACGGCCACGGCGGGCTCCTCAGAGGATCCCGAGGATCCCGAGCCCGAGCAGACCGTTGAAGCGGTTCGCGTCGCTCGACTCCGCGCGAGCCGAGCACGTGTTCACCGCGTGCTGCTTCTGCAGGAGCTCGCGGAACGCGAGACGCTTCGTCTGCGGCGACATCTCGTCCGCCTGCGCGCCGACGACGCTCTTGAGCTTGTTGAGCGCATCCGCGGCGCGGCCGCAGTTGCCCTTGCGCTTCGCCATCGCGAACTCGTTGCGATACATCGTCGCGACGGTGCACGGGGGGCACTTCCGGTGCGCCTTCTTCTTGCTCGCCATGTCGAGGGTCTCCTTCGTTTCGTGGATCGGGGATCAGCCGCAGCTCTTGACCTTGCGGACGCGCGCGTGCCCGCCGCCGTTGCGGATGGCCTCGGCCGCGCGCTTCGCGGAGGCCTTCTTCTTGTGGCACGAGCTCTTGATCGAGCCCTTCTTCCCTCTGTAGACGGCGTAGGCCATGACGGATCCTTCTGCTCCCTAGGGAGCCTCTTCTTCGTGATGCCCCGAGGGGCGTTCCTCAACCGAGCCGAAAAGCTCAGCTGCAGACCTTGCGGGTGTGGCCCGGCACGCGGTGCGCCTTGACGGTGTACCCCTTGTGCTTGCGCGTCGCCTTCACGCGGTAGCTCTTCACGTGGTAGCCCTTCACTCGCTGATTCTTGCACGCCATGGTCGTCTTCTCCTCGGTGTCGTCTGCGATACCGTCCAGGAAGAGGTACCACGGTTCGGGAGCTCTCGGCAACCGAGAGCTCTCGGAGATCTCTCAGAACAGGAAGAACTTCGCGGCCAGAGCCGCCGCGCCGACGAGCAGGAGCCCGCCACCGCCGCCGCCGCCGCCGCCACCCGCGACGGGCGCCTTGCAGTCGCCGTCCGCACCGCGCGACGTGCCCGCCGGACACGGGTAGCCGGGACCGGGACTCGGGTAGACGGCGCCGGTGGCCGGATCCAGCACGCACGCCGGCGGCGTTCGCCAGAAGCCCTGCGCATCGAGGACGCCTGGGATGAAGCGCCCGGGCGTGTAGCACTGCGCGCACGCGACGCGCCCCGCCGTACCCGGCACGACCGCGCCGGTCGACGTCTTGAAGCCGCTCGGCGGCAAAGTGTTGAACCCGCTCGAGCAGCCGCCCGTCGGAAGGCCTGCCGCTTGGGGCCGGGGCGGACACGGCGGGACGCCGGCGCCCCAGCGGTTCGTCGCGGGATCCCAGGTCTGGACCGTCGTCGATCCGTCCCAGCACAGATGCCGCAGCGTCGCGGGTACGGTTGGCGCGGGCGGCGGAGGCGTCGCGCACGGCGTCGTCGCCGGAATGACTGTGCCGTCGGGACAGGTCTGCGTCGGCACTACCTGCGCGCTCACCGCCGCGCAGATCCCGTCGAACATCCCATCGAGACGCTGCACGAGCGACGTCAGGACCGATACCGCCTGCGTGTCGCTCGCGCTCGGCGACCTGCCGGCCACGGTGGCTGCCAGGATGTTGGCGTTGAAGACGGCGATCGCCGCGCCGAAACCGAAATCGACCGCCGACTTGATCGGCGTGCCGACGGTGCAGAACCGCACGAAGCCGTTGAGCGTGTTCGCGTCGAGCGTTGGGATCGTCGGCGGGGTGCCGTTCACGATCGCCCGCACCCACGAGACGACCGTGTTCGCGACGGCCACCGCGGTGGGGTCGCCGCCGGCGGCCTGCGCGATGCTGGTGGCGAGGCTCGCGATCGTCGTGAGCATGTTCACGACCGCGGCGACCTGCGTGCCGATCTGCGCGAGCGAAGGCCCCGTCGCGGCGCGCGTGACCGCCGAGGTCACCGCCGTGCTCGCGGCCGCTGTGAGCCGCGTGTCGCTCGAGGAGAACAACCCGAGGCCGTCGATGGATCGCAGCCCCGCCATCGCGCGCTCGTAGGCTCCGCGGTTGCCCGTCTGCCGCGCGCGCTGCGCGGCGACCGAGTACGCGATCTTCCGGCGCGCCTTCGCACCGCGCGGGTGCGTCGGCGGGAAGGCATCCGCCTCCTCGAGAAGTCCCATCGCCGTCGTTCGTCGTCCGCAGCAGCCCATGTTCATGGTGTCCTCACTCTAGCAGCCCTTCAGAAGAGCAGGAAGCGCAGCGCGAGAAGAGCTCCCGCGCCCAGAAGTAGGCCCCCGCCGCTCGACGGCGGTGCAGGGGGCGGGGGGCACGGCGTGCCAGCCGGAACCGTCGTGCCGTCGGAGCACACCGTCGTGGTCGTCCCGCCGGGCGACGTGCACGCGCCCGGAAAGCCGAGAGCGCAGGCGGTACCGCCCGTCGCGCGCGCGGCGCCGAAGCTCGGATCTCGACCCTCGACGTGCACCTGTCCCGAGCGCACCGTCGCAACCACGCCGAGACCAACGAGAGCCGCGGCTGCGTTGATCCGACGCGCGACGAGATCTGCGGTGGTGTCCGCGCCGAACACGACCGTGAAGCTCTTCCCGTCGACCGAGAACGCGCGCGTCAGCCCGCCGATCGATACCGGCCACCGCGCGTTCGACGTGGTGCCGAGCAGGCTCGAGGTGATGTCTTGCGTCGTCAGGTCGCATACGCCTGAGCTCGGGGCCATCACGCGGATGAACGGGAACGCAGGGCACGGGATGTTGCCGATCGCACCGCCGATCGCACGGATGAGCAGATCTTCGACCTGCTGGATCCCCGAGAGCAGAAGCCCGATCACCGGCGCCGATTGCGCGACGAGCGTGAAGACGGCCTGGAAGATCGCGGCGACCGTGGCGGTGATCATCGCCGCCGACGCGTCGGTCCCCGTGGTGCCCGATCGAGACGCCGCCTCGGACTGCGCGGCCGCGCTCGCGGTCATCGCCAGCAGGCTCTGCTTCGCGTTCACGAAGTCGATCGCCGCCGGAGACGTCGGCTGGATCGGCGTCTCGAGGTTGAACGTCTGCAGCGCCGACTGCATCCACGCGATGTAGCTCTTCGACGGCGACGAGTAGAACTGCAGTTGCCGCGCGAGGTCTTCGATGATCAGCCGCGCGCCGCCGAGGACCAACGGCCTGCCGCGCCCCGTCACGCCGGGCACCGGACGCCACAGCGTCGGCCACGACCACGTCAGGCGGAACCAGTAGTCGATGAAGGCCTTGGTCGATGCCCAGCGCAGCGCATCGACGTCACCCGAGGCGGTGTAGTAGCTGTACGCGAGACGGCGCACCTCTTCAGCCTGCTCGGGAGTCAGCCCCGCAGGGACGTAGCTCAGGTACGGCGTGCCGCCGACCGCGAGATATGATCCGGTCGGAACTGCCGTTCGATCCATGAACCGAAGCGGCCCGCCGCCGGGGCTGAAGTCGTTCTGCCGCGTCGGCGCGTAGCCCTTGTACCCGAAGCTGTTCAGCGCTCGAGGAAGGAGCGTGTACGCAGCGAAGTACGGCGTGCTCGCGAGCGCAGGGCCGTCGTACGCGAAGCCGAGGTTGTTGTCCGGCGGCTGCGACCAGTGATCGAACGGGATGCCGCCGTTGCCGCTCAGCGCTCCGGGTGCAAGCAGTCCTGCGGCGCGCAGGTTAGCCGCGTAGTCGCCCGCGACGTAGGCCGCGTTCGGGTTGTCGAAGCGGACGTTCGTCGACCACAAGAGCGCGGAGATCAGCTGCGCCGCCTTCCACGCCCACTCCGCTGCAGCACCATCCTGCGCGTTCATCGGCGTGGGTTTCGTCGCGAGGAGATCTCGCATCCGGGCCTGCGCCCAGAGGTACCGACCGAACTGGAAGATGAGCGTGCTCGCCGTGTCGAGGTCGCACTTGTCGACCGCCCAGAAGCCCCAATTGCATGTCGGATCGACCAGCGCCCCCGTCGACGTGCGACAGCCCGCGGGGCCGAGCTCGCTGACTGGCGTCGAGACGATCCCGCCAGCGACATCGCCTCGAGGCCGGACGCACAGGCGCATCGAACGGAACGTGGCGTGGCCGGTCCAACGCGCGTCGAGCGACCACATCTGCGAGTCGACGCGTGCCTTGTCCTCCGCCGAGAAGATGGCGAGGAGCGACGAGACCATGCCCGACGGCGGACGCAGGATCACCGGGTTGGTCAGGATCAGCGGTGTCGAAGGCACCGTCGCGAGCTCTCGCCCTCGACGACCATCGAACGCGTCGAGGTAGTCGGCGAGCTCGCGCACGGTTCTCTTCCCCTCGGCTCGCGCCGAGCTTCAGGCCTTCGTCGCGAGTTCCTGCCAGAGCGTCGCGTTCTGGCGCGAGGCGACGCGGCGCGCGCCCTGATCGGCCCAGTCGTGGGCGTAGCCCATCGCGCGGATCGCGGCGTAGGCGGTCTGGTACGCCTGACCCGGGCCGGTCGGCGCCGTGCGCGGATCGAAGCGGTGCTGCGCGGTGCGCGCGAGCTCGACGGCTCGAGCGGGGCTCGCGCCGGCGTGGACCGCGCCGAGGATCGCGGCGCGACGACGCACGCGCGCGAGGCCCTCGCTCGACGGGTACACCGGCGCGCCCGGGAACCAGTCGCTGCCGCCCGAGTAGTTCGCGCCGCCCGATGCCGACGGGCTGCGCACGCGCTGCACGTCGTAGTGGCTCTGCTTGAACGCCGCGAGGTACGCGTCGTAGCTGTCACCCGGGATGCCCGCGTTGTACGGGTCGTTCTGCATGTACTCGGAGTACGGATCCATCGGATCGACGCCCTTGAACGCCGCGCAGTCGCCCGTCACCGGGTTCCGCGCGACGCAGGCGCCCTTCATGTTGCCGTACTGCGAGTCGTACTCGCCGTACCGCCGCGCGGCCGCGAGACCCTCGCTCGACGGGTACACGGGCGCGCCGGGGTACCAGTCGCTGCCCCCCGAGTAGTTCGCGCCGGCCGAGCCCGACGGGTTGAGCTTCATCACGTCGACCGTGTAGCCGCCCGCGAGGCCCTCGCTCGACGGGTACACGGGAGCGCCCGCGTACCAGTCGCTGCCTCCCGAGTAGTTCGCGCCGCCGGAGCCCGACGGGTTGAGGAACGAGCCTGCGAGCCCGTCGAGAACGGCGATGGTGTCACGAAGGTTCGGCATGCTCTGTCTCCTGTATCACGAACGATAGTCGAAAAGGGTGGGGAACGCGAGAGGTGTTCAGCGCGAGCGCGAGTAGGCGTACGCGCCGATCCCGAGAGCGACGAGAAGCAGCAAGCCGCCGCCACCGGCCGCCTCGACAGGGATGTCGACGGGGGGCGGGGGCGTCGTGTCGGGCGGCGGATCGGTCTGGTGGACGATGGGTGCGGGATCCGCGACCTGCGTGAGACCGGCGAGGTAGTTGGCGAAGTTCAGCACGAGGGCGACTCCGGTCCCGGATCGAACCGGCATCACGAATCCGCCAACGGCGGCTTGCCCGGTGTCCGGCACGACTGCGGTGCCCGTGAGCGCTGCGTACCAGCGCAACATCACGAAGCGGAGCGCGGTCAACGTCTGCGCGCCGACGACGCCGTCGACCTGGATCGGCGCTGCGCCGACCGTCGCGAGAAACGCGTTCGCCGCGCGCTGCGCCCACGTCGCCGTGACGTACATCACGCCGCTCTGGCGGTTGACGATGGCGGTGGGGTCCTGACCGATCGGCTGTCCGACCACGCGCAGGCCCGAGCCCGCGGACCACTCGCGGAGTTCGCGCGACTGCACCTCGAGCCCGGCGAACGAAAGGAAGTCGCGGCCCCCGGGACGAAAGAACCACGGCCGCGGCACGGGGACGTTGATGTCCCACTCCGCGTGGTACGGCGTCTGCGCCCACGCCGGCGACTGCAGAGATCGCGCGGCATCGCGCTCGCTCTCCCAGAAGTCGAGGTAGTGCTCGAGGCGCGGCGTCGGCACCGCGGGAACGTTCACCGAGGGGTAGGTCGGGTACGGCATCAGTAGACCTCCGTCGAGACGTTCATCGAGCCGAGAGGTGCGGTGAGCTGCGTGGCCCAGAGCTCCTCGCTCGGGAGCAGCACGAAGCGACGCGCGCCGATGCCGTCGCCGAGGAACGACTGATCGCCGGCGCCGTCGCCGGTGAAGTCCGAGCCGCCACCCGCAGGGCCGGGGCCCGACGAGAAGATGAAGGTCGCCGACGGATCGACGTCGATGTAGAGCGCCATCGCGCGGTTGTGCGTGGTGTTCTCGCCGATCTTCTGCGGCACGCCGAACGCGCTGAAGAAGAACGAGGAGCGATGCCCGAACGGCGCGCGCACCGAGAGGATCGTGAGCGCGGACGCGGCGTACGCGCGCCGCATGAGCTCGGCCTTCTCCGGCGAGTAGAGCTTGTCGAAGAAGCTCGAGATGATGCCGTCGAAGGCGTCCTCGTACGAGATCTCGTCGAGCCGCACGTCCACGTCAGTACGACTCCGTCCCGACGGAGAGCACCGTGGGCACGAAGCCGGCGGCGACCCCTTGGATCGAGAGGCTCTCGCCCGGGTAGAGCACGAAGCGGAACACCACGAGCGGGAGCAGCGACACGACGAAGTCGTTCGCGCTCGCGCTGCTCTGCTGACTGAAGATCGCCGCGGGCGTGCCCACGAACGTCGAGCGCGAGACCGAGACGAAGAGCACCTTGTCGCGCGTCGAGTTGTTCGCGAGCTGGATCGGCTGATCCGGCACGGCGAGGGGGAACGCGCGGCGCTGGCCGAAAGGAGCTCGCGCCGTTCCGATGACCGTCGCGAAGTACGCGCGGACTCGGAGAGCGTCGATCAGCTTTCGATCTGCGTCCTGGCTCACGAGCTTCTCGCTCAGGCCTGCGGACCGCAGGCGATGTAGTCGCCCACGACGACGACCTCGGCGAACTTCGTGATGCCGACGAGCGCGGCCCAGAGCGTCGCGTCGATCGTCCACGCGACCTCGAGGTCGGTGCCGGGCACCGAGATGTAGACGCCGTCCCACGTGAAGGGCATCGTCGAGCCACCCGGCGTCACCACCGAGAGCGTGACGGGGTTCTTGAAGATGTTGAACTCGCGGCCCTGCTCACGCAGGTTGAAGCGGATGAAGCCCGCCGCCGGACCCGCGAACTCCGAGTTCAGCACCGCGGCGTAGACGCGGCGGATCGCGAGCGAGTAGCGCGCGATGATCGTGATCCTCGGCGTCTCGAACACGCTGATGCCGAGCGCGTTCACGATCAGGCGATACGTCAGCGCTTCGATGCGGACGTCTTCGGGACGGATCGCGCCCGAGGCGATGTCGCCGTAGTAGGTGAGGATCGCGCCCGGGGGGATCATGTCGGGCGTGATGTTCTTCTGGGCCATGAGCGGATCTCCTTCGAGAGCAACGTACCACGCGCGAGACATCGATTGGATCCGCTCGAGCGGATCCTAACGCGAACGGCCCCCCGCTCGGGGAAGCGGAGGGCCGTCGGGATTGTGGCTCGCCCGAGGGCGAGCTCAGGTCACTTCGAGACGGCCGCGCGGATGAGGCCGTGCAGGTAGTTGGTCACGAGGACGGCGGCGTTCGACGGCTCGGTCGTCTGCGCCATCACCGTGATGACCGGGTTGATCGCCGTCGCGTCCGCGAAGGGCGGCGTCGCGTTGCCGCCGCTCGGGACCGAGAGCCACGGGCGCTGATCGAAGAGCATGCGTCCGAGGATCTCGTGGTTCTGGTTGAGCAGCTGCTTCTTGATCAGGCGCGCCGCGCTCGCCGTCGCGGGGACGCCGACCGAGACGATGCCCTGGCCGCTCTCCTGCGTCTGCCCGTAGAGGCCGTAGCCGCTCGGGAACTTGATCGCCGGGCCTTCGTCCTGCAGGAGACCGTTGATCTCGAGCCGGTAGAAGGCGTTGTCCATGATGGACTTGATGTCCTGCGGGGGCGGGAACGCGATGCCCGTCGAGCTGCGGACGTAGAGCCCGATGCGATCGAGCACCATCGACTCGCCGGCGCTGAGCTTGCTCTGCGTCTTGAGGTTCGTGTCCGTGAGACGCTTCCCCTGCAGGTTGATGAAGAACTGGAACTCGGTGCCCTGGGTGATCACGCCCGTCGGGATCGCGACGGTGTCGTACTTGTCGCCCTCCCGGAAGTCGCGGATGTTGATGATCTCGTTCGGATCACCGCCGTCCGTGTTGCGGAAGAGGCCGGGCTGTCCCTGAATCGGCTCGAGTGCCATGGTCGCGTTCTCCTTCATGCAGCCGGTGATCGTTCCGGTCTGCGTCACCTGTCATCAGCACCCCTTGCGGGGTCCCGCGATTCCGTCGGCCAACCGTGGACGACTCGGCTCGCGGGGGGCCGAAGTAGCGTGGGGTGGGTCTCGCTTACGCGAGGAAGGGCATGTACGCGCCGAGCGCGCCGAGATCGACGTCCGTCACGACGGGCGCCTGCAGCTGCGAGGAGCGCACGGTCGTGCCCTGCATGCCGTCGCCGCTCTGGTGCCACGCGGGCGAGGTCGTCGCGACCGCCGCCTCGAGCGCGCGGAGCTCCGCACCGCTCAGGTGGCCACCGCCGCCGAGCGAGTAGCGCATGCCCGAGTCGACCGGGACGAACGTCCCGATGAGGTGCGCGAGGCCCATGCCGGCGACGCCGCCGACGAAGGACATCGCCGCGTCGCGACGCTGCATCGACATGCCGTCGCCGTAGATCACGCGACCACCGAGCACGCCGGTGAGGATGGCGAGGCCGTCCTTCACACGCACCCAGGTCGTCGGGTCGGTGACCGCCGCCGGCTGATCGATCTTCGAGAGCGCGGTGCTCACGACGGTGATGCCGACCGCGCCGACCGCGGCGCCCATCAGCGCGCCCTTCAGCTGGTCCGCCGTCATCCACGCGCCCATGTCTTCGAGGCCCATCATGTCGTAGCCGCTGTCCATGTCCGTTTTCTCCTGGCCGAACGAAGCGGCCTCGTGTTGTGTAGTACCCGTGATACCGGGGCGGTGTCAACCGTGAGTCGCAACGCCCGTGCTCTTACTTCATTTCGGCAAAACGCACTAACTACCGAATCTCACATCCCCCAGGGCATGAGAGAGGCGCCGCGCGACGCGGCGAAGAACTGCCGCACTTCGAGCGGATCCATCGAAGTGACGTTCGTCTCGGTCCCGCGCTTGTCGGGGATCGCGCGAACGATGCCGCCCGGATCCACGTAGACGACGGGCACGGTGTTGCCCCTCGAGGTTCGAGCTCCGACGACGCGCGGTCGACCAGACTGCGCCGCGATCACTTGCGCCGCGCGCACTGCCGCGGTGTAGAGCAGGCCGTCCTGCTCGTGCACCATGCCGCCCGGCGGTGAGACGTAGAAGATGCGATCCCAGAGCGGGAGCACGCAGCCATCCGGAAGCACCTTCGCGACGCCCTTCGGCGTGACGACGGCGACGGGATCCCATCGACGCTGCACTTCGCGACGCACTTCGTCGGGGAAGCCCGACGCGACGGTGCTCCCGGGGGTGCTGATCCCCGACATCCCCGCGTGTCGCTGCACGACACCGGGCGCAGGGATGCACGTCGGGCAGCCGCCGTACGAGCGCTGCCCGCAGCGCACGCCGATGTCGCTCGGGCGAAGCATCCAGCACACGCCGTTCTCGAGCTCGCAGATCTGCGTCGCCTCGTGAAGCGCCTTCGCCCACGAAAAATATTCGCGGAGGTAACCCGGCACCGGGTAAGGGCGCGGGGAGATCGCGATGGTGTCGCCCGCGCAGCCGACATCGCTTCGGGAGTAGCTCCCGTTGCTGTACGCGAGAAGTTCTTCGTCGTTCACGACAGCCTCACTTCCCGAGGAAGGGCTTCGTGACCTTCGCGACCATGCGACGGAGCGAGAGGCCCTTGCTCACCTCGGCGACCGAGGGGAGCGAGTACTGCTGCAGCTTCTTCGGGTCGAGGCACTTGCGGTGCAAGAGCACCGGCACCTCGCCGACGAACTTCTCGTGCGAGCGCTCGTCCTTCTCCTCCTCGTCGAACGGCTCGCCGCATCCCCAGCAGACGTGCACGCCGTCCTTCATCGCGACGGTGACGATCCGGCCGTCTCGCTTCGAGTAGGTCGTGTCCATGTCGTCGAGGAAGTTCGACTTGCGGGCCTTGAGGACGTCGTCGGGCGTGATCGAGATGCCGTTCATCGGGAAGCTCCGTGTGCGAGAGAGGTCGGGTCGCGAGAAATCAGGTCTGCGTCTCGAAGAAACCCCACGCGACGAGGCCGGCCGCGCTGCCGACTCCGCCGATCTGCGTCGACGGCGCCGAGGTGGCGCTCTCGAGCATCGGTTGGCTGTCGAAGATCTTCACGATCGCGCCCGAGGCGATCGACATCGCGATCGAGACGCCGTTGATCGTGACCGTCAGCGTGAGCGCGCCACCCGTCGAGTTCTGCACGAACAGCGTGATGCGCTGCGGGAACGGTCCGCCGAGCCACGCGCCCGTGTTGTCGAACGTGTGGAGCACCGTGCCGCCACCGTCCAGGACAGCGAACGGTGTTCCGAGAGCTGAGCCGCCGGTGAGGGGGCGTCGAATGAGAGACATCGTGCGATCTCCTGCAACCGCCGTTGTACCACTCGGGATACCGAACGGTCGAGCGGGAAGATCTCAGGTCTGGGTCTCGATGAAGCCCCAGACGACGAGGCCGGCGCCGCTGCCGGTGCCGTTGATCACCGCGCCCGTGCCCGACGTCGCCGACGCAAGCATCGGCTGGCTGTCGAAGATCCGCGCGAAGGTCTTCGCGACGACCGCCAGGGCGACCGCGACACCGTTGATGTTGATCGTGAGCGTCAGATCACCTGCCGTCGGGTTGTCGACCCAAAGCGTGATGCGCTGCGGGAACGGACCGCCGAGCCCGACGCCGGTCTGATCGAACGCGTGGATCGTGGTCCCGGGTGCGCCCGCGATGACGATCGGCGTTCCGAGGGGGGCACCGCTGAGAGGCCGACGGGTCAACGACATGGTCAGGTTCTACCATCGGATCCCGCGATGCAGCAAGGACGATACGATCGCGCTGGACAGCCGCGCGCGAAGTCCCTACGGTATCGTCCGTAGTGCGTTTTGCCGCGAACGAGTAAATGGCCCTCCCTTCCCTGACGATCGAAGCGTTCCGCACGTACCTCCTCGCGGTGAAGCAGCCCGCGACGGCGAACAAGTACGCGCACGGCGCCGATCGCTTCATGGCGTTCATCGCGCGCAACAGCCTCACGCTCAACACGCTCCCGCCCGGCATCCTCTCGCACTTCAGCGAGAACCTCGTGCACGAAGGACTGCGCCCTGCGTCGGTCGCTGTCTACGTCGCGGCCGCGCGTCGCTTCCTCGAGTGGCTCCGGGCCAAGGGCGAGACGAACGTGCCGAACCTCGCGCGCGTCGACCTGCCGAAGATCGAGACGCCCGCGCCGAACGCGCTCAGCCAAGACGCGCTGCTCGCGTACCTGAGCGGCGCGTCGCGTCAGCCAGAGCCCGCGCGCACCGCGCTGCTGCTCATGCCGTTCTGCGGACTGCGCGTCGACGAGCTCGCGCGCCTGTCCATCGAGTCTATCTCGAAAGTGCCGGTGCCCCCTCGAGCGGGCGCGCCACCCACCACATATCTCTGTTTCACCGTACGTGGTAAGGGGGGAAAAGTGCGGACAGTTCCGCTACTTCTCGATGGATCTCCGCTCCTGATCGCGTACCTCCGCAACTGGCGCAAGCGCGTGCCGGGCACGTGGTTGTTCCCGTCTCCGACAGGCGAAGGTGCGATCTCCGCGCGCACGCTTCGATGGCGCGTGAAGAAGCTCCATCGCCTGATGATCACGCAGGGCTTCACGACCGCGAAGGTGCGGCGTCTCACCTCGCACACGCTTCGCCGCACGTACCTCACCACGCTCCATCGCGCGGGACTCGACGTCCCGACGCTCACGCGCATCGCAGGTCACGAGTCGGTGCAGACGACGATGAAGCACTACCTCGAGATCCGTCCCGAGGACATGACCGGCGCCGTGCACAAGACCGGCGCGCGTCTCGTGCCGACCGGCGCGTACGCCGAGACCGTCGAGCGGACGGGCAGCAATATCCACAACATCCTCGAACGACTGAAAAAAGGTGAGCCGGTATGAACAACCCCGCAGTAGACAACCTCATCATCGAGCTCTCGCCCGAGCTCGCGGGCGTCATCGGACAACCGCCGGAGATGGGTGACGGCGCCCCGCCGCCGCGGACGCCCGGCTACGCCGCGCCCGAGCGCGACGCGGCGAAGAAGGCCGCCGTCGACGCCGTGCGCGACACGCGCTCGACGCCGCTGATGCGGAAGTTCGGCGCGATCGCGCATGCGATCGGCAGCCCGGACCGCGTGCGCGTCTGGAAGCGCCAGCAGAACGGCACCATCGGCTTCATCGAGGAGTACCGCTGGCGCGACATCCAGCACTCGGGAGACCTCGAGGTCTTCCTCTCGCAGTACGTGAAGCCGATGCCGCCGCCGGCGGGCGGGCCGGGTGAGTACCTCATCCGCATCATCGACGCGACGGGCAAGGAGTACGACGCAGGGAGCATCCATCTGATGGGCGCGCCGCCCGCGGCGCCCTCGCAGCAGAGCGAGCTCGCGTCGGTCGTTCGCGAGCTCAAGGACGTGATGCGTCCTGCGCCGCAGCAGAGCCCCCTCGCGCAGATGCGGGAGACGCAGGCGATGATGCGCGAGCTCAAGGAGGCGAGCGGCGGCGATCCGATGATGATGATGATGCTGATGCAGCAGTCGATGCAGCCGAAGGAGGACTCGCGCGTCCTCTCGGCGCTCGACAAGATCATCACGCGCATCGAGAAGCTCGAGACCGCGCAAGCCGCACCGATGCCGATGCTGCCGATGGGTCCGGTCGCACCGTCGATCTCCGCGATGGACATCGCGAACATCGTCACGAGCAGCCTCAAGACCGTCGTCGATCTCGTGAAGCCGAGTGCGCCGGCCACGCCGCCGCTCGATCCCTTCGCGATGGCTCAAATGCTCTCCGCCGCGTCGAAGGAAGGTGCGGCCGCCGCAGAGAAGCAGGCCGATCGCCTGATCAACATGCTCGAGGCGCGCGATCGACGTGAACAGCCGGTCGCGTCGCTCACCGACGAGATGGAGAAGATGCGGACGCTCCACGAGTTCGTGAAGAGCTTCTCCCCCCAGCAGCAACAGCAGCCCTCGTCGTCGCAGACGACCTTCTGGGACGCGATCATGGCGTTCGCGAACAACGAGCGTTTCGCCGGCAGCGTGGGTGAGGCGATTCGCGAGCGTGCGAAGCAGCAGCCCGGCCAGACCACGATCACGTCGAACAAGCCGGTGCCGCCGAAGCAGATCCCGCAGCAGATCCCGCAGCAGCAGCAGCAGCAGCAGCAGCCGCGCCCGCAGACCGCGCCCCCGCCGTTCGTGCCGGGCTCGCAGCCCGCACAGCCGCCGCGTGTGCAGACCGCGCAGCCCTCTCCGGCACCCGAGCAGACCTCGCCGCCCGAGGTCGTACCCACCACCGAGGCGCCGCCCTCCGAGCAGCCGACCGAACAGCCGGCCGCTCCGCGCATCTTCGTGCCCGATAGCTTCCGGCCGTTCTGCGAGCGGCTCGATGCTGCCTCCGAAGGCGAGAACGGTGTCGTCGACGACGGTACGATCGCCACGCGCACGATCGAAGCCCTCATGGAGCTCTTCAAGCTCGCGCAGTGGCGCCCGGCCGTCGAGGCGCTCCTCGGGAGCATCGATCAGGACATGAAGGAGGGGGCGATGCACGGCCTCAGGAACACCCTGAGCCTGCTCGCGCGCAACGGCTGGCTGAAGCGCGAGAGCGCGATGAACAGCCTGCGCGTGCTCCGCGACCAGTGGGACCTCATCCGCGCCGGCGTGCAGCAGCTGCTCAAGACCGCGCCCATCTTCCGGACTCCGCCGGCGGCGATTGCGCCGCCTGCCGATCCGGACGCTCCGGCCGCTCCCGAGGCGCCTGCGGCTCCGGAGGCTCCGATCGACGTGCCCGACGAGCTCCTGCAGGACGACGGAATCGGCGACGACGAGAGCCCGCCGCCGGGCTGATCGAAACACGCAGAGCTCGAGGGCGTCGCTTACGGGGCGCCTCTCAAGCTCTCGTCAGAGAGCCTCTCGAGCTCCGGGCTGTTACCCCGGTCAGCTTGAGGGGCTTTCGCCTTTCATGCGGGCGCGCGCATGCGCTCGACGGCTGCCGCGGCTTCGCGTTCCCTCTCGAGATCGCGCTTGCGTGCGTTGTATTCGACGTCCCGTTGCATGGAACGACGTGCGGCTTCGGCATCCCGCGCGCGATAAATCTCTCGCCTCTCGCTGCGTATGCGCGCTTGGTGACGACTGTTGAGGTGGTGGGCGAGACTGTTGAACGGGCGAGAACGTACGTGCGCGTGGCCCTTCTCGAACAAGACTCGGCCAGGCCAGCCCGGAGGGGCCGTAACAGGATCGTGATCAAACATCCCGTCGAATCCGTCCTCACGATCGAACGTTCGCGGGAGTTCAAACGGGAGCTGACGCCACGGCTGTCGCTTGGGGGAAGGCTCCGACTCGTCCGTCGTACGAGGTGCGTCTGGTACAGACCAGAGTCTCACGCAAAACTGCTCTACGTCGGCAGGGGCAACTCCGTGCACGAACACGCCCAACTTCGTGCCGGGCCACACGAGCCGATACCAGCACTCGCTCTTCCTGCCGAGCACGATGCGCGCAACATGCGCCCGTACGACAGCGACGCGTTCGAGCGGCGCGAGTGCGACCACGAGCGTGCTGTTCGGGGGGAGCGTGCTCGCTGAGATGCGCAGCGACTGCTCGATCTCCGAGTACGTGATCACGGGGCTCTGCGGCGCGCGAGGAAGGCGAAGTACTCCTCGGCGGTCTTCTTGCCCTTGCTCAGATTGCACGCGTAACACGAGGTGACGAGGTTGCTCTCCTCGTTCGGATCCGCGCCCTCTGGCGTACGGGCGAGAGGGACCATGTGGTCGACCGTCGCCTTGCAGGGATGGATCCGCTGCCCTCTGACGCGAGGCTCGTTGTGCAGACCGACGCCGCAGTAGTAGCAGATGCGCCCGCGCAGAAGCCGCTCGACCACTTCGTCGGGAGGCCCCTCACCGAGTCGTGCACGTCGCGCCTTCACGTCGGCCGCGAACTTCTCGGGGTTGTTCTCGTAGTAGCTCTTGATGGTCTCTCGCCGCTTCTCCGGGTTGGCGCGAGCCCACTCGCGAGAGATCTCCCTACGGCGCTCCTTGTTGGCTCGACCCCACTCGACGGACTGTTTGTTGATGGCCTCCGAGTTCGCGAGGTAGTACTCGCGTTTCTTCTGTTTCAGCGCTTCCGCGTTCCTGATGCGATAGGTCTTACGACGCGCCTTCACTTCTTCCGGATGCGCCGCCTCGTACGCTCGCGACGCCGCGAGCACTTTCTCTTTGTTGCGCAGGTAGTACGCTCGCTTCTGTGCCTTGATCTTCTCCGGGTCCCGAAGACGACGCACCTTCTCGCGAGCTCGATGTTTCGCCTCGTACTCCGGAGATCGCTTGCTCATCCTCCGTACGACGCAGGAGAGGCGCGATTATTCAGTCTCGTAGATCCACGCGCGCGCGACCATGCTCGGCGGTGCCTGCCAGCCGGGCTGCACGGGCACCGACGCATCGAAGCCGTGCCACTTCCCGAACTGATCTTGAGCTTCTACGAAGATGTGATCTGGACCCCCGCCCTTGCTCGCGGAGTCCTTCGTCTCGATCACCTTCGCGCGCGCTTTGATCCCGACCGAACCCAACGTCGCGAGAGCGAGCGCGGCGTATCCGTCGCAGTCCTCGCTGCGAAGGCTCAGCGTGCGCGCGGGATCCGAGTAGGTGTCGTAGTTGCGCACGTCGCTAACGTACCTGACATCCCGACGAATCGCCTTGAAGAGCGCGTCGATCTCGCTCTTGCGATCCTTCTCCTTCACGCACCACTGCTCGCCGTTCCATCCCGGGCCGCACTTCCGGGAGAGTTCCTTGCGAGACCACGCGATGATGCGTGGATCGATCTTGCCGTTGTCAGCGAGACCGAGGATCACGGTCATGCGGTCGTCGAGGTTGGTCACCTGGCGCGTCGTGACGCGCAGGGGTCCGGCGATCGTGCTCTGTCGCCGGCCCTGCTGCAGCACGGGGGGCAGCGGCCGCGCGCGCGTCACCGATCGCGGAATGACCTTCGTCGGGACGCCTCCGGTACCTCCCGCAAGACCACCCGCGAGACGCTGCGCGCTCCGCTTCACGGTCTGCGTGCCGAAGTAGAGCCCGAAGAGCCCGATGACGACCTCGCCTAGGTTCATGGTCCCCAACCCTACCACGACGCCCCGGTTCGTGTAGAATCCCCCGACATGGACGACGAAGAGACCCGCCCCGCCACGCCCGAAGAGAAGCGCGTCATCATCACGCACGACTGCGCGATGGAGATCCTCACGCTGCCGATCGAGGAGCGACGAGGTGTGCTTGAGGCCCTCTCGTCGCTCGTGCTGCCCGAGCTGCCCGAGCCGCCCGAGAAGGTGGACCCGCTCGTGAACTTCGCGAACGGGGCGTTGGCTCTGATCGAAAACTTCCTCGCAGCAAGCACCCCCCGAACTCCGCCACCGGAAGATGTGCAGCCTACGACGATGGTGCCCGATCCACAGATGGCCTCTCTCGTGGGGCTGGCGAGGTCACTCTCCGCCGAGCAGAAGACGGACCTCGTGCGCCTCTTGAGCAGCGAGCAGCGCGCGGTGTTCACGCGGATCTTCGGCATCGATCTCCCGGATCTACCCGAAGCTCACTGATCACACCGCGTTCGAGTTCGCCAGGAACTCCGCGAAGTCGGGCTCCTTCAGGTGCAGATCTCCGGGCTTCGCCTCGCCGACGACGTTCGCGCCGTGCACGATCGCCTTCGTGTCGTCGGCGAGCCAGCCCTGGTAGGACCACTTCTGCTCCTTGAGCATCTCGACCCACGCGGAGCTCGCGTGGTTCTTCGCGCGCTCTTGGGCATGTGGATCGTCGGCTGCGTCGTCGAGAATCTTGTTCCACTCCGCGAGGCGCCGAAGCGCGAGCTCGGGGTTCTCCGGGCGGAGGACGGCGATGCGGTTGCCCTTCGAGTCGTGCGCGATCTTCACGGTAGGTGCTCCACGGTGCTGCAGATGCGGGGGCCGGTCATCAGGTCCACCTGTACCCTTCGTTGCGTGTCGGTTCACCCGTGATCGGATCCCGGCAGTCCAGAGCGCGCAGATGCTCCGCGTTCTCTCGGACGTGATCGGCGTCGCGCACTCGCCCTCCCCACGTGTCCGGATCCTCGCGGCACGGCCACCCGCCTGGTGGGACCGTCCCTCGCATCAAGCGTCGCACGGTCCGACGGATCGCGGCCCACCTCGAGGAGAAGTCGCTCCACTCGAGCGTCGCGGGCCAGCCCTCCGGCTGCGCGTCGCCGCTGATCGGGAGCGTCGAGGACCAGTGCCCCGGGTCGTGCTGGTGCCGTCCGTGTCCGCATCGCACGCCGCGCAGCGCACACGGGGAGTGCCGCTGAAGCCACGCCTGGCGCGCCGCGGTTGTGTCGCCGTGGCGCCGCGTCGCCTGCCAGACGAGCAGGCAATCAGCGAGGCTCACGAACGACGATTCGTGCGCGCACACGCGGCTCACCGAGTCGGCGAGGTGCAGAAGCGCGCGACGTTCCTCGTCGGACGGCGGTGCGTCGGGCGGAGTCTCGCGATCCTGCGAGAGAGCTTGCGCCGGCGCGGCCGCGCCACCGCAGGCCCGAGGGAGAAGCGCGCCGATCACGAGGATGACGGCGAGCACGAGGAAGAGGTCGTCGAGCTTCTTCATGGGGGCGAGCCTAGGAGAGGGATCGGGGGGCGCGCAACGTGGCGGGGGAGTACGCTTGGGGGATGCCGGATCTCAAAACACCCGTCGGGTTCTTCATGTGGACGCTCGGCGTCCTGGCCTTCGCCCTCGTCGCCCGCGTCGGGTGGGAGATCGGCGGACGGCTCTGGGCCTTCCTCTGATCACTCGCAGAGCGCTGCGGCAGCAACGAGCTCGCCTCGTCCGGAGATGAGCTCGATCGTTCGGAGCCGTGAGAGCGCATTGTTGAAGCCGCCGCCGTTCGGCTCGTAGCCGGACGCGCGCGCGATGTCGTCCTTCGCCATCGACCGCGGGTACACCGTGAGGAGGCTTGAGAGGATCGCGCGCTCAGCCTTGCCGAGCTTGCCGAGCCAGTACTGCACGAGTGCGTCGCCAGTCGGGAGCAGATATACGTCGCCGAGATCGTGCCTACCGGAGCCCGTGATGCGGATCGGATCGCTACCTTCGATGCTCCCACTCGATCGGAGCTGCCCGAGATAGTTGTTGAAGCCACCGCCCGACGGGGAGTAGCCCGCGAGCAACGCGAGCCTCGAGCGCGAGCTCGCGCCATCTGGGCTTTGCGCGAGCACGGTGAGGATCGCGCGCTGGCCTTTCGGCAGGCCACCAGGCACTGCGGGCGGGCGGGGCCCGAGAGAAGGGCGGGGGGTGCCTTGGTGGAAACGACGAACGGCTCCTGCTTCCGCACGACCACGTCGACGACGATGTCCTCCTCGAGCATCTTCTTCAACTGCGCGACGAGCTCCTCGGCCTGCGCGCGTAGTTGCTCGATCTGCCGCGAGCGCGGCGCGATCTCGCGCTCGAACTGCGCCTTGACGTTGTGTACCGCGGCAGCAAGCACGCCCTCCATATCGGGCACGTTCGGGCTCTCGAGTGTGGCGATCTTCACGACGATCTTCATGGCCTCGGCAAGTCCTCTCTTCAGTGCGCGGAGCATCGCAACGTCATCGACGCGTGATCCGACTGCGGGCACTTTCGTCCGCGTGATCTCGCTTTTGAGCGCGGCGATCTCCTTGCGGAGATCCTCCTCGGTCTTCGCCTTCTTCTCTGCTTCGGCCGGGAGGTCGCTCAGTTGCGGCAGGAGTGCCTTGATCTTCGCGGTCGGTGGCGGTGCAGTGAACGCGATGCGCTTGCCTGCCTTCGGGTGCGTCGTGTGCACCTTGCCGACGAATACCTCGACGACGCCACGCTGGTTGAACGCAGGGCCTGTCGCGAAGAACTGCCCAGGCGCGAGGTGCGGGAGCCCACGGCGCTTCAGCTTGTCGAAGCCGAGCTCGTCGCCGGCGCGCGCGATGTCGATGTCGAGGCTCGTGCGCCCGATCAGCTTGTTGTTGAGGTCGGCCGCAGCATCCTTGTGCAGCTTCTGGATGCGTTGGGTGGCGTAGAGAGCAGCGAATCCGCGCTTGCGGCCGAGACTCGCGAGCCCGATCATCGCTGAAAGGCTCTCCGCGCTGCCCTTCTCAGGAGCGAACGCGTGCGCTTCGTCCACGACCACGAGCGTCTCGTGCCAGAGCCGCTTCGGCAGGTTCACGAGCGCCTCGAGAAAGATCTTCACGAAGCGCACGCGCTCGTGCGGATGGAGCTCGTAGATGTCGAGGATCGCCGAGACGCGGAGCTCGAGCAGCTTCTCGGCGAGAAGTGCCGCCGAGCGCGGGGTTGCGACCGTGTCGCCGCCAGAGGGCGCCGCGTGGATGTAGTCGTACTTCTCCCGGAGCGAGGCGAACTCGCCCTCGGGGTCGATCACGATCTGCTGCACGTGCCCGTGCGTCTGCTCGAGGATACGACGGAGCAACCACGACTTCCCCCCTCCGGAGTTCGCCTGCACGAGCATGCGCGTGCCGATGAGCTCGTCGAGATCACACGCAAGGTGCTTCTCGTTGTCGATGTGGAAGATCACGGACGTCTCCTCGAATCGTCGTAGCGGTTCCCGACGAGCCTGAACTTGCGCAACGGATCCTCGAGCAACGGGTGCTGGTCGCTCACGCACCTGACCTTCCAGTCGCAGCGTTCGAGAAACGCGAAAATCCCGCGGGCGGCCGCTGCGCATTCGAGCGTGGCTTCCGTGAGATTCCCGTACCAGCTATCGAGGTATTCTAGCTCCTCGCCGAGCAGCGCATCCTGCACGCGCTTCGAGAGTGTCGGCAGGTCGCATCGTGACCAGTCGAAGTTCTCGTTGTCACGCACAGAACAAGGCATCCACGTGCACGCGAACTTCCCGAGCTCGTAGAGCTCGCCCCTCTCCTCGCAGACGAGGACGGCTTCACTTCCCATCGAGCTTCTCGTCTCTCATGCCCGCCTCGATCCCTTCCCGCCGAGAGGGCGGAACCCCATCGCCACCATCAGGACCGCGACGGGCGGCCACAGCACAGCCTCGAGCGCGAGCCGGAGCCGCGCGCGGCACTTCTTGCTCACCGCGCCGCTCCCCAGCACCGCACGCCGATGTCGGCCGACGGGTAGGTCTGCACGCGCATCGAGCGTGCGTCGTCGTAGGCCTCGCCCATCGCGACGTTGCCGCCGTCGACGACCCACTCGCTCACGTTGCCGTGCGCGTCGCAGATGAGCGCGATGCTCTGGTCGCACGGGTGATCGCCGCGGATGGACGAGCGCGGTGCCGTCCCGTCGGTGATCTCCCACGGGCCGGGCACGCCGGACTCCGCGAGCCACTCGTCCATCGTCGGCATGCGCTGCCCGAGGAACGCGCAGAGCGCGAAGGCCTCGTTCCACGTGATGCAGTTCGCCGGCAACTGCCCTGCGCCCGTCGAGCACGGACCTGTCACGACCACGGGCGTCGTCGGTCCTGACCAGATCGTCGTGCCGTCCGGGTACGTCACGTACGCCTCGGGCGAGCCCGCCGCGCGGAAGTTCGACAGGTCGACCATCCACACCTCCCAGAGCCCGAGGTGCACGGGTGCGCGCGCATCCAGCGCGCCGGCGTCGACACCCAAAGGCGCGGCGTCCTGCCCGGCGTCCTCGAGTGTCTGGCCCGCGTCGTCACCGGGCGGTACACCCGTATCGCCGACGATACCGCCGTCGCCGGGAGGCAGGCCGGAATCGCCCATCGGGACGACGGGAAGGGGGGTGGAACACCCGGCGAGGAGGATCAGAACGAGTAGGTGGCGCATGCCCCTAAGACGGGGGCGGAGCGCCTCCTATTCAACACGGTCGCTCGAACGCGCGATCAGCGGTGGTCGGAGTGCCGGATCTCGAACGTGATGTCGACGTCGAAGTTCTGGAGGGCGGGGAACTCGCCGCCCGTCGTCGCGACGACGAAGCGCACGGCGATGACCGGCAGGCCCGTTCCGAGACCGAGACCGGATGCCGTCCCGTTGTCGAGCAGGGCGACCGCCCCGTTCGCCGGGTCGTTGTCGATCGACACGTCGTTGTCGCAGAGCACGACGTGCGCGTCGATGTTGTTGAAGTGGATCTGCAGGTTCTGCGCCCACGAGAAGCGATCGAGCGAGAGGTCCGTGAGGTTGATCCCGGGCGTCGCAGAAGCCGCGCACACGACGGGGTCGTGGGGCGCCTCGCCAGCGAGGTTGCTGTCGTCGTAGACGTTCGCGGGCAGACGTCGCTTGGTGTCCGCGAGCGTCGGCAGTCCGGTGCCCGTGTTCACGCCGAAGAGCGCGAAGCGTACCCACGCAGTGAAGGTCGCGCCGCCTGGGGCGATCGCCGAATCGCCGGGAGCCGTTGCGTTGGCTTTCGGATAGACATCCGAGTTGTCCCGCCCGACGACGACGACGGTGCCCCGATAGCGGAGCACCTGGGTGGAGGAGGCGGGACGCGGGAGCGGAGTGAGAGCCACGGCGGGCCTCCTTCTAGCGGTGGTTGCTGTGGCGGATCTCGAACGTGATGTCGACGTCGAACGGCTGGATGGCCGGCACCTGGCCGGTCGTGAGCACGACGAAGCGCACCGCGATGACCGGCAGACCCGTGCTGCGGCCCAGACCCGAGCTCGCGCCCTCGTCGAGGAGCACCACGGCTCCGTTGGCCGGGTCGTTGTCGATCGACACGTCGTTGTCGCAGAGCACGACGTTCGGATCGATCTGCGTGTAGTGGATCTGCAGGTTCTGCGCCCACGAGAAGCGATCGAGCGAGAGGTCGCTCGTGTTGATCCCGAGCGTCGCGGATGCCAGACACGCGACCGGGTCGTGCGGCACTTCGCCCGCCGGCTGGCTGTCGTCGTAGACGTTCGCCGGCAGAGCGAAGATCGGGTTCGTGGGGTCGCTCGACTTGCAGAGCGCGAAGCGCGCCCACGCCGTGAAGGTCACGCCACCACCGGCGATCACGGAGTCCGTAGGGTACGTGCCGTTGAGCTTCGGGTAGGCGGCTGTGGCCTTGGCGAAGAGACCTCCGGTGCTGACCTGCCCGCGGTACCGAAGTACCTGCGTGGAGGAGGCCGGGCGCGCGAGCGGTTCCATGCGGTGCTCTCTTTCAGAGATCGGACGAGGGGATCAGCGAGGTCGATCCCCTCGCGGCTCAGCGGTGGTTGCTGTGGCGGATCTCGAACGTGATGTCGACGTCGAACGCGCGCAGCGCCCCGTCGTCGGCGAGCACGGTGAACTTCACCAGGACCACCGGCAGACCTGTGTCGAGGCCGAGACCGGAAGCAGCTGTGTCGAGCACGACGAGCGCGCCGTGCGCGCCGTCGTTGTCGATCGACACGGCCGAATCGCAGAGAACGACGTTCGCATCGATCTTGTCGAAGTGGATCTCGAGGTTCTGCGCCCACGAGAAGCGATCGAGCGAGAGATCGCTCGCGTTGACGCCCGTGGCCGGGCCGACCGACGCGACGCACGCGACGGGATCGTGCGGAGCTTCTCCCGCAGGGCTGCTGTCGTCGTAGACGAACGCCGGCAGGCGCTTCTGCGTGTCCGCGAGATCCAGCGGACCTCCGGCGAACAGCGGGAAGCGCACCCACGCGATGAAGTTCAGGCCGGAGATCTGCGCGTCCGTCGGGACCACCGCCGCACTCTGCGGGTAGGCCGTCGAAGCTGCGGCGCCGAGCGCGACCGTCCCGCGGTAGCGGAGCACCTGGGTGGAGGAAGCGGGACGATCGAGCGGATTGAGGGCCATGCGGAGCTCCTGTGGAGGTCGGGGTTCGGCGAAGACTCTACCGTGATACCTCCCGCGCGCGCAACCCCAGAACTCTCCGATGTCTCACGGCTCCCGCCGTCCGATGCTCGAGGCCGATGTCGAAGAGGCAGATGCTCCCGCACCACGGCCCCTCCCAGAGCCCGAACGGATGCTGGAACTCCGTTCCGACGTTGCTGTCGTCGAGGTAGAGGCAGAGCTTGTGCGTCGCGCCGCCGTGCGCGGAGTCGAGGTGCCAGCCGACCTGCTGCATCGAGAGCGTCACGAACGGCGTCCAGATCATCTTCGGGCAGCGCGGCGTGCGCGGCTCAAGCATCGCGGTGATCTCGGCGGCGAGCTCCGGGAGCTCCTTGACGCCGTGCTTGGTCCAGTCGAAGCGCCTGGTGAGCAGCTCGCACTCCTCGGACGAGAAAGCCTCGGGCCAGATCAAGATCTTGCGGTCGAGCGACGAGATCATCGACGGCGAGCGTACCGCTTCTTCGCCGCGATGTGTCACGCACTCGTCGGTCATCGGGCGCAACACGCCGTCGACCGGGATCTTCACTTCCGCCCCAGCACCACGCGACGGCGCAAGCGGAGCACCGTCGCGGTACGCGCTCACGTCGTCTTCCGCGCGCGGATCTGCGCGGCCATCGCATCGAGCGGCGAGAGATCCCCCGTGCGCGCATCGGCCATCGCATCGAGCGGCGCGAGCTCGGGGGCGGGCGGTTCGATCGCGGCGGCTGCCGCGGCCTTCTTCCGATGCTCCTCGAGCTTCATCATGCGCGCGACCTGGGCCTTGCCCTTTGCCGAACGCGCGATGGCGCGGGCGGCGCGACGCTGCTTGCGCGTGGGCGGGCGGGGCGGGGCGATCTTCTTCTCCGGTTCCATGTCCGCTCCGACGGCGCTCGGCGCCAGTTCATTCACTTCCGTCGAAGCGCCTCGACCGCGGCCTGTACGAGAACGCGCGGCGTGCACTCGGGTTTCTCGGGGTCCACCGGAGGAAGACCGAGGAGCTCGGCGAACTCGAGCCACAGCGCGTCCGGGATGCTCACCGGCTTGGGGAACACACGCGCGAGATCCCACGCGAGGGACAACTGATCGACGTCACGGCCAGGCGATGGCGTGCCGATCGCAGCCGTTGTCGGCGTTCGCGCCGAAAGCGCGGCCGCGTCGAGCGCATCTGCAAACCGGCGCATCCACGCCGCCGTGCCCCGCACGCGATCTCGTTCTTCGGCAGTCGCCGTGAACATCGGTGGGTTCGCGGCGCGCATCTCCTCGTCGGTCCACGAGGTGTTCGCCGCGGCGTAGCCGCAATGGAAACCCGCGCTGTAGGCCAGCCGCTTCCGATGCTCGTCGTCACGCGCGGCCATCGCGATGCCTCCGGCCGATCAGCAAGTACGCGCCGAGGTCGCGCGTGCGGGGGGTGGCGATGGCGTGCCGATCGCAGTAGTTGTCGGCGGTCGCTCGGTCATCGACTGCACCCGAACGTCGGATGCTCTCCGCCGCAGTAGAGGCACACGTTGTTCGGGTCCCGCGGCGTCGTGCGCGCGTTCGCCGTTGCCACGATGCGTCCGGTCTCGTCGCGCACGTCGACGTCGATCGGCTCGTCGACCCAGCGCGTCGAGCTCTGCGAGACCTGGCGCGCGTACTCGACGGCCTGCCGCAGGGTGCGAAGCGGCGTCGGGGACCCGTACTCTCGGTCCCCCATCATCACACGGTACTTCACCCGTTCTTCTCCGGCCCGGGCATCGCGGCGACGAGCTTCTCGAAGTTGTCGATCGCCTGCACGAGGCCCTCGAGCGCCGCGTCGCGGGCGGACGAACGGGAGATCTGATCGTAGCGCGGCAGGAGCTGTCCGGTGCTCGAGAGAGCATGGACGTCGAGCGAGCCGCCGCCGCGCTTGGTGCTCGGCGGTGCCGAGACCGCCGCGCTCGCGATGAAGATCTGCAGGCGGCCGGCGCGAGCGTCGGCGAGGCGCTCCTCGAGGTAGAGGATGAGCTCGCGATCGGTGCCGATGGGGAGGGAGTCGACCATGTGCGAGACCTACCAGAGTCCGGCGCGGACGTCCATTACTCGGCAAAAGGCACTACCAAATCAGGCTTGCGCACAGTGTGCGACAGAAAAAACGAGCAAAGGCTAAAAACCCTGTGGTCACGAGTGCATAGGCGGTTTTGCCTACATTATACGACATAAAAAAGGGGGTCTGTACACGCGAGGAGGCGAGAAAAGGGCTCTGCCGTGCACAACGTGTACAAAGCGTGTACGTGTTTGGCGCCGGAATACATGATAGATCTTTGTTCTGTACACGCTGTACACGGCTGTTTCTTAAAAATAGCTATAGGTTGAATACCATCCCTGTATGTAGGTGTATATGCGACTACTATCCCGGCGACTCGCAATTGCGAAGTTTAGTCACGCCTTCTGGCTGTGTACGCCGTGTACAAGCCTCCGGTGAATAACCAGCGGCCCGCCCTGTGTGCGACGACCGGTGACCGGGTGTCGCTCGATCAGCTTCTGGATGGCTCGAGCTCGCTCGTGCACGACGAACTGTGCCTTCGCGCCCTGCCCACGATCGGACGGCGGGCGCGGGCTAGCTCGCCGACGTGTACGGCTCACGGGCGTTTGATTCTGTCCCGGCACGCGTGAGGCGGATGCGGTTTCCTGGCGCTCAATGGACCCCAACGATAGCGCGAATCACACCGCCACTCAGACCCCGGGCGACGACGACATCTGCACGCTCGAGCAAGGCGCCGCCGAAGCGGACTGCTCGGTCGCGACGATGCGCCGCGCGATCCGCGCCGGGAAAGTCCGCGCGTACCGACGAGGGCGCCGCGTGCTCGTCGCCCGTTGCGATGCGCGCGCCCTGACCGCCCTGCACCCGGTCAAGCCGCAGGTCGCCATGTCGCACCCGTACGACTCGACTGCCGACGAGGGGCCCCGCAACGGCGAGGGCGGCGACGCCCGCGAGAAGGAGGTTCGCGGGCACTGATGCCCGCCTAGGCGGGCATCAGCGGTCGGTGCCTACTCAGCACCCCGTTTTTTCTTGCGCCGCGCCGTGCCTTGGGGTACTCGGAATGTCGCGCCCCCGTTCGGGGGTCGAAGAGCGTCGCCGGACGCCGATGCCGCTCCGAGGCCGAGAGACCAAGGGGGCGCAACGGCAGAAGGCGACGGGCGACGCTCTTCGATCTCCGAGCGACCTCCCCTGTCTCGACCTCGGAGATCCCTGCGTGGCTCACACCCGCTTCCTGCCCTCGTCGTCTGCCGGTTCCGCCGTGGCGGTACCTCGATGAAGGAGATCCAAGCCGGCGACGGCCTACTCCTCGGCGATCACTGCCGCGTACGACCGAGCGCGCGCGGTGTCGTCGAGGAGCTTCCGACGAACGAGCGCCGCACTTATCGCATCCGTCTCGAGTCGGGCGAGCTCGTTGAGCGCGAGTGGTTGCAGATCGATCGGATCAGCAACGCCGAGGGCCGCTCGTGTGGCGGCAATCGTTCCGAGGCGAGCATCGGCGCGCCGATCGAGTGGGACGCGCGACCCTCCTCGAGCGGCGGCGCGCAGATCGCGAGGCGGCCGACATGCCGTTGAACGTCACGTTCTTCGAGACGATCGGCAACGTGAAGCCGGATCTCCGGTACGGCGTGACGTGGGACGAGCTCCTGATCCTTCTCGGCGATCACCGACCGTGGCCCGGTCCGACTCTCGCGGCGGCGAAGAAGGCCGGACCGATGTACTCGGCGGCGGAGTGGCAGCCCGGCCACGGACCGAGCAAAGAGGAGGGCGATCGGTTCCTCGTCGCCGTGCACTTCGGCTGCTTCGACCTCGACGACGCGACCGAAGATCAGGTCGCGGAGATCGTCGCGACTCTGCCGTGCCGCTACGCGCTTCTCTCGACGTTCTCACACGGCACGTTCGGCGAAGGAAAGAAAGCGAAGTTCCGTGAGGAGGACGGCAAGAAGATCCCCGTCCGCCTCTCGAAGTTCCGCATCCTGCTCGAGTACTCACGTCCCGTGCTCAAGAGCGAGCACCCGCATCTCTGGGCCAGGATCAACGAGACGCTGCTGCGCGGCCTTGCCGATTCGTCGTGCAGGGACCCAGGACACCGTTACTTCTTCCCGAGCCACCCCGAGGCCCCTGAAGTCCCGCCGGTGAAGATCCTCGGCGAAGGCCCTCCGCTTGACGTGCAGAGGTTGCTCGGCGACTTCGTTGCGCGCATCCGCGTCGATGACGGCGCCAGCGACGACGGGATGCCCACCGCGACCGGCGCGGGCACGCCGATCTCTCGGGACCAGCTGCGCAAGATCTCGGACACGCTCTCGAGCAGCAAGACGAAGAGCGACATCGGGCGCGCGATGCGCCTCGTGCTCAAGGGGGAGGAGTACGCCGAGAAGGGGCAGCGGCACGGCATGACCTTCCGGCTCGTGTGCGAGGTGCGAGATCGCTACCCGCTCGTCGATGGTCCGGCCCTCGCCGCGCACTTCGCACCGTCGCTCGCCCTGATGCAGCCGACGCACATCACCGCCGAGGTGATCTGCGAGATGCTCCGCGGCAAGCAGGCCGCCGCGCTCGAGGCGCAGCACCATCGGATCGTCGAGGCCTTCGCCGCGACGACTCCGGGTCGATCGAGCGTCTACAACGAAGAGGAGCTCGCGGCGTTCTCGGAGAAGCTCGACGTCCCGAGGGACCGTCTCAAGCATCGCTGGGTCGTGCAGCATGGAGCCTCGTACTACCTCTACTGCGACGGTCGGTACGACCACTACACCGTGCTCGATGTCGTCTCCGCGGCGCAGCGAGATCTCGCACCGGCGATCAGCGCAGGGGTCGATCTCATGGTCGCGACGCAGCGGAGCGTGAGGACGAAGACAGCGAGCGAGCTCGTGAACGACTACGGCGTGACAGCGACGAACGTCGTCGTGGATTTCCGCGCGCAGTACGCGAAGTACGAGGACGAGACCAAGACGATGGTCGAGGCGCCGTGCCCGGTGCGTGTCTCGCCCAAGTACGACCCGCAGATCGCGAAGTGGCTCGAGCTCCTCGGCGGGCCGAAGGCGACACGCCTGACCCAGTGGCTCGCGGCGACGACGATGCTCGATCAGCCGTGCGCGGCGCTCTACATGGAGGGCGCGCCGAACGCCGGCAAGACGTTGCTCGCGCTAGGTGTTTCGAGGATCTGGACTACGGATCGGCCAGCGACGCTCGAGGAGGCACTCGGCGACTTCAACGAGCAGATCATGAAGTGCCCGCTGATCTTCGGGGACGAGACCGCACCGCACGACCACCGCGGGAAGCTACGCACGCCGGAGCTCCGCGAGATCATCCAGGCGAGGCAGCGGCCGCTGAAACGGAAGTTCAAGCCGAATGCCACGATCAAGGGCTGCATCCGGATCATCCTCGCGGCGAACAACGAGAACCTGCTCGAGACGACAGAGCACCTCACCGCGCACGACATCTCGGCGATCGTCGAGCGCTTCTTCTACCTGCCGTGCCAGGAGATCGCGGCGGCGTACCTGCGCGACGTCGGGCCAGCGGCGATTCGCCCGTGGCTCGACGAGGACAGGATCGCGCAGCACTGCGTGTGGCTCTCGGAGAACATCGAGGTCCCCAAGACGTCGCGTTTTCTCGTGTCCGGTGAAGCGTCAGATCTCACGCGCTCCCTCGCGTCGGGCACGGGTCTGCGCGCGTACGTCTGCCAGTGGCTCGTGAAGTACTTGCTCTCGCCGCGGCCGTTCCAGTCGTGCACGCAGAGACATCTCGTGCGCGTGCGCGGCGGACGGCTCTATGTGAACGTGCAGGCACTTGCGGAGAACTGGAACCTCTACGTGCCAGGCAACCCGCCGTCGCCGGCGAACCTCGCCAAGGCGCTCGCAGGGCTCTCGCAGCCCGCGTGGCAGCGCGATCTCACCGACCCATCGAAGATCGTCCGCTTCCGGCTCGTCGATCAGTCGCTGCTCCTCGAGTGGGCGACGCGGACCGACTACGCGGACGAGAACGGGCTCGACGAGTGCGTCGCGGCGCTCGACGAAGAGAAGTCGTCGAGGGTGAACTGATGAGCACCATCCTCACGGAGATCGATCTCGATCGACTGCACGAGCGTCGCCGCCGTGCGTCGAAGGTCGTGCTGCGACTCGAAACCGGCGAGGTGCTTGCCGAAGGTCACGAGCCGTTGTGGCGCGAGACGGATGTCCGACGCACGCCGGCTACCTGGCGCCCGCATCGATCGACATTCTACACGACGGCCTATACGACGGCCGCGATCGTGCGGCTCGGGCTCTACACACGTGAAGAGATCGAGGCCTACGTCGCCGAGGAGATGACGCCGTGAGGCAGGTCTTCCTCTGCCTCCTCGTCTCCGTCGTCTTCACGAGCGCGGTGTGGGCGCTCGCCTGGTGGGCGGGGCGACGCCGATGAGCCGCCCCGCGATGGACAAGGCTCTGCGCCTCGCGTTTCTCGACGAGCTTGCCAAGCACATCGGGCACGTCGAGCGCCGCACCGCGCGCGAGCGCACGGTGCATCGCTGGGGGTACGGACCGGTCGTGGTGTGGAGCGCCTCGAGCGGGACCGGCACGGCGCTCGTGATGCCGTACTCGAGCGGTTCGGGCGTGGTGCGCGTGCACCTGAACCGCTACTCCGCGGAGAGCCGGCTGCTCGGATGGACGGCGGAGATCACCTGCATGCCGGACGAGCTCGTCGGGCTCGCGGAGTGGCTCGCGACGTTCATCCGAGTGCAGTCGATGGGGCAGGTCGCCATCACCCTCCCGGAGATCTTCTCGCAGCCCGGCCCGGTCGTGTTCATCGACACGCGCAACCACTACCTCGGGATCTGGACCTGGCGCGCGCGGGCACACGAAAAAGAGCACGCGTTGAATGTCCGGCCCCCCGGCCCCGTCAAGGAGACACGATGAAGAACGCCGACGGTAGCCACTCCCACACGCCGATCGACCACAACCCGGCCAACGACGTCCCGCCGCAGAAGGGCGTGGACAAGGAGTACATCACCCGCGACCTCGAGAAGGCGATCGAGCTTGAGGTCTTCGCGAAGCTCCGGCGGATCGCCGCGCGCGAGGCGCTCCCGCTTCGACACGCCGTGCCGTTCTTGCTGGCGGAGTTGAGGACGTGAATCGAGCGAGAGCGAGGTGCGCGGTGACCCCCTCCGACCGCGACATCGCCGAGGCGACGCGCTGGCTGGACGCGCTCGGCGAGAATCGTTGGCTGCCGTCGATCGTGCAGCGTGTGGATAACGACGCGCCCGCGTCCGGTTGGGAGTGCGGCGTCTACCACGGCGCGACGCTGGGCGAGTGCATCGTAACCGCCGCTCGCGCCCTCGGCTGGCAGCCCTCCCCGCCGCCCGAGCGCACGTACTCGCGCGCCGAGGTGCTCAGCGCGATGGAGCGGGTGCGCTTCGCGTGCAACCGCGAGGGATGCGACATGTTGCATGAGCCCGACCTCGCGTCCCTCCTCGACGAGCCCGAGCGCGGAGGTGGGCGCCATGAGTGAACAGAACACACAGGAGGACGACATGGAAGACCGTGCGACGATCGAGAGCCTGTTGATGGACGAAGACCATCGCAGCGTGCATGTGATCCTCAAGGGAGACGGCTGGGGGCAGGGATTCGGCGGGCTCGCATTCAAAGACGCGGCCGAGCGCGGCGAGTGGCTGCGATCGCTCGCTACCGTGTTCGGCTGTTCGGTCGACGCCCTCGTTGGTCGTGAGTGCGTCGCTCACCGCGCCTTCGGTCTCATCGACTCGATCGAGGGGCTGACCAGTATTGACACCGGGCGCACGTTCACCATCACGGCATGGCGCAAGCGCCATGGCTATCCAGCTCCGACGCCGCTGGAAGCTAGGCTTGCTCGTCGTGAGCGCGAGATCCGTCATCTCAAGCGCAGGCTAGCCGAGGAGATCGCCAGCTACGACGATATCGTTGCGCGGTACACACCGATCGACGGCGAGGCGCCATGACCGCCACCCCGCTCCCGAAGCCCGTGCCGTCCGCGGAGCGCACAGCGCCGGTGCAGGCAAATCGCGGCGTCCCGTTCCCGACGCGCATCCCGTGGGTGATGCACGAGCGCGCGTGGTCGCAGTACGCGAAGGCTGGGCACGGATCGCAGTCGGCCGAGCGACTCGCCGAGCGCGGCGGCTTCGGCGTGATGGAGCTGGTCGCGTGCCTGACGCCCGGTCGCGGCTACAACTGCGACTACGCCACGATCACGCCTGACGAGATCCGCGCGGTACGCGAAGAGGCCGAGGGCCTGACCGCCCTGCTGGACCGCATCGAGCGGCTAGAGGCGGTGACCGAGGCGCCCAAGGCGGGCGACATCAGCCGTGCATACGAGCACCTCGACGCGAGCAAGGACGGTGCGAAGTGAGCGACGCGACGAAGCCCGAGGCGATGACGGCGGAGCGCATGAGCGACTGCGAGCGCGTCATCCGAGAGCGCTTCGCGTGCGGCGAATACGACTTCGCCGGCCGCGATCTGCTCGCCGAAGTGCGGCGCCTCGCTGCTGCCCTCGACGCGGTGACGGCCGAGCGCGATGCGGCGAGAACTGCGCTCGCGCAGACAGCCGCCTCATGGCGCGAAGAGACCGAGTCCGCAGCTCGACGCATCGACGCGGTGGTGGCCGAGCGCGACGAGGCCAGGCGCGACGCCCTGATCGCGCGCGCTCAGCGCAACGAACTTGCCGCCGCGACCGACGCCGCGGCGCCGGGAGAGACGCCTGCGTCAGTGCTCGCGGTGCGGCTGGTGAAGACGACGGCCACGGCCGACGTGTACCGTGAGGAGCGCGACGAGGCCCAGGCCGCGCTGGTAGCGCTGAGGGAGGCGGAGCGAAGCGCGATCAACGACATGGGCGGGCCCGACGCCGCTGCGCACTACCTCACCCTCGCCGCCACGCCCTCCGCGCTCGCCGGGCAGGTCCGGGCGCGGGTGCTGCGGGAGGCTGGCGCGGTCGCGATGTGCGGCATGGAGCACGAGACAGGCTGTCTAGCGTGCATTCGCGGCCGGCAGCTCTTCGCGCTCGCCGACGAAGCGGAGCGGGCGAAGTGACGATCCGTCCGTACATCTCTCCCTCGCAGATCGCGACCTTCGGCGAGTGCCCTCGTCGCTGGGGATGGCAGAAGCTCGAGAACATGCGCGGCGTGCAGAAGCCCTCGGCCGCGCTCGGCGAGCGCGTGCACAAGATCCTCGAGGCGTGGATGACCTCCGCGACGCCACCGAACCGCGAGGAGACGTTTCTGATCGAGGAGAAGATCTACTACCCGGGGCTCATCGCCGAGTCGGGGATCCATCTCCTGCCGCCGCCGGGCTCGGGCTTCGTCGAGAGCTGGTTCGAGTGGAGCATCTTCAACGGGCGCATCGACTTCGCGTGGAAGGGGCCGGAGTGCCCGGCGGTGCTCGACCACAAGACGACGAGCAACCTCGGCTACGCCAAGACCACCGAAGATCTGAAGACGGATCCCCAGGCGATCATCTACGCGAGCGCGGCACTCGAAGAGACACAGGCCCACGCGGTCGATCTGTTCTGGGTCTACTACAAGACGAGCAAGCCGTACAAAGCCGAGCGCGTGCATCTTCGCGTGACGCGTGAATACGCGACCGAGGCGCTACGTCCACTGCAGGAACGAGGCGAGCTCATGCTCGAGCTCCGCAGAAGCGGCGCGCGGGCACTCGACCTCCCCCCGAACGCAAACGCCTGCGGTGACTACGGCGGCTGCGACTTCATCAAGCACTGCAATCTGTCGTCCCAAGAGATAATGAGGAGCATGTACATGGCGGAGATGTCCCTGGAAGAGAAGATCAAGGCCCACAAGGCCGCGCAGAACGGCGCCGCGATCCCCCCGCTCACGCCATCGATCGGCGCGCCGCAGCTGCCCGGCGGTGTGCCGGCGGTGCCGCTCCCGTCGATCCCCGTCGTGCCGTCCGTCCCCGCGCTGCTCGCGCCCCCTCCGGTCCCTGTGGTGCCGGTGGTGCCGGCAGTCACCGCGCCGCCGCCCGTGCCGCGGTGGATCGTGCACCCGTACAACCCGGCGTTCGAGTGGCTCGAGGGGACCGAGCAGATGCGCCCGCGCCAGGGCGCCCCGTCGATCCCCGAGGCGGTCACGGCACACGTCGACGCGCTCAACGCGCCGGAGTCCGTGCACACGGCCGAGCGCGCGCAGCCCCCGGCCGTCATCGCGCCCGCGGTCGCCGCCGAGACGGACGAGTCGATGGCGGGCGACGCGTTCGACACGATGGACGGCGACAAGCTCAAGGAGTTCGCGGCGGCGAACGGGCTCTCCCCGAAGAAGGGCCTGCGCGAGAAGAACCTCCGCATCGCGGTGCGGACGCTGTACCTGTCGGCGGCGGCCGCGCAGCCCACGCTGCCGAACGTCCCGGCGGTGCCGCAGGTCGCGGCTCTGCCGCAGGTGCCGAGCGCGTTCATCGGCGACAGCGGGAACGGCGCCGGCGTCTTGCCGCAAGATCCGGCGCCGCGAGCCAGGTTCGAGAGCTTCGGCGGCGGTCTCGCGAGTCGTGCCGCGATGATGACGCAGATCGTCGCGGCGATGATCGCGGCCCGCGAGCCGTACAGCGACTCGCTCGATCTCGCGCGCACCGCGAACAGCATCGTGGAGGCGATCGAGCGAGTCTCGAAAGAGGCGTTTCGGTCGGAGACCTGAACCTGCACGGGCGTACTACAACGAGATCGAGCCGTTCGCGGCGGACTGGCTCGAAGGGCTTGCCCGGCGCGGCGAGATCACACCGGGACATGTCGATCGACGCAGCATCGTGGATGTGCGCGCCGAGGACGTGCGCGACGCGCAGCGCGCACATTTCTTCGCTGGGATCGGCTGCTGGGACTACGCGCTCAAGCTCGCGGGCTGGCGCAGCGATCTCGTCGTTTGGTCTGGGTCGTGTCCGTGTCAGCCGTTTTCTCAGGCAAGCCCCAACGCTCAAGGATTCGACGATGAACGCCACCTCTGGCCCGCGTGGTTCAAGCTCATCGAGGAGTGCCGTCCTGCAGTCGTCTTTGGCGAGCAAGTTGGAAGCCCTGCTGGACTCGCGTGGCTCGACGCTGTTCAAGCTGACCTGGAAGGAGCGGGTTACGCCGTCGGGGCGGCGGATCTGTGCGCTGCGGGCGTCGGGGCGCCCCACCGCCGACAACGCCTCTACTTCGTCGCCATCCGAAGCGACGTGGCCGACGCCCAACGCGTCGGGTGCGGACCGGGGCGGATCGATCGACCACATGGACGGGCGCCGCTCGAATCTGATCGACACGGCGAAGCTCGCGAGCTGGCCGACGACGACGACGAGGCAGGATGCAGCGTCGTCGGGCGCAGCGAACTACCCGACGTCGGAGACGCGGCACGCGGGCACAACGCTCACGGAGCTGACCGAGCCCGAGACCCCTGGGCCGGACACGACTGGATCTGGTGCTCCGACGGGCGCTGGCGGCCGGTCCCGCCAGCTCAATCCGGCATTCAGCCGTTGGTTGACGGGTCTGCCTTCGGCGTGGGACAGCGCGCAGGACGCCTGCGGGCGTACGGCAACGCCATCGTCCCGCAAGTCGCAGCGGCGTTCATCGAAACGGTCCTCGACTTCCTCCGGATCTGACACATGCGGATCTCGATCGAGTCCTGTCGGGAAGCGGAGCCTCGATGCGCGTCTCGGGGCATCCCCGTTGAAGCCCTTCTTCTCGTACTTCGGAGCGAAGCACCGCATCGCTGGTCGCTATCCGTCTCCGAAGCACGACATCGTCATCGAGCCGTTCGCGGGCAGCGCCGCGTACGCGTGCAAGCACTGGGAGCGGGATGTCGTGCTCGTGGATCGGAACCCCGTGATCGCCGGACTGTGGCGGTGGCTGACGCAGGTCACGCCAGAGGAGATCCTCGCGTTGCCTCTGCTCACCGAGCGTGGGGCGAGCGTAGACGCGCTCGACATCCCGCAGCCAGCGAAGTGGCTCATCGGGTTCTGGGGCAACAAGGGCTGCGTGACGCCGTGCAAGACGATCACGACGACGTGGGGCCTGAAATACCCGGAGCAGTTCTGGCACGAGCAGATGCGCGCACGCGTCGCCTCGCAGGTAGAGAAGATCAGGCACTGGAAGGTGCTCGACCTCTCGAGCTACGTCGACATCCCGAACGAACTCGCCACGTGGTTCGTCGATCCACCGTACACCGGGATGCGCTCCTCGCGCCGACGAGGCGGCGGCAAGATCGAAGAGCGCCCTGTCGGCGATCGCTACCCGTTCGGCGCGAAGGGCATCGACTACGAGCATCTCGCAGGCTGGTGCCGCGCGCGTGAGGGGCAGGTCATCGTGTGCGAGAACTTCGGCGCGACGTGGCTGCCGTTTGATTCGTTCCGCGTGGTGCGAGGGCTCGGCAAGGCGAAGCCGTCGCACGAGGCGATCTGGACCGGAGGCGTCTCGTGAGCCTCCTCGACGAACTGCTCTCCGAGAAGAACCTGACGAAGGAGGACTACGATCGTGCGAAAGCGAAGACCGAGGTGAGCGGCCGCCCGTTCATGCCGAAGAACGGTGTCTCGAACAGCCGCGAGCTCAAGCGGATCCTCGCGCTGCCGCGGCGCACCTGGGAGGATCGAGGCGACGAGCTCGCGGAGCTGCTCACCGAGCACCTGCGCGCGCCGGGCGGCACGCAGAAGCTCCGTCCCGTGCAGGCGGCGGCGCTTCAGGAAATGCATGATTTCGGTGGGTTTTTTGGCCCGATCCGCGTCGGCGGCGGGAAAACGGCCGTGTCGATGCTCGCGTTCGTCGTGCTCGAAGCGAAGAGCCCTGTGCTTGTTGTGCCGGCGAAGCTGGTCGAGAAGACGCGTCGCGAGATGGCGCAGCTCCGCAAGCACTGGCTCGTGCCCGCGTACGTGAGGATCCTGTCGTACGAGATCCTCGGGCGCGAGCAGGGCGCGAACTTCCTCGCAGAGTCGAACCCCGACGTGCTCGTGATGGACGAGTGCCACCGCGTCCGCAACACCCGCGCGGCCGTGACGCGTCGCGTGAAGCACTTCCTCGCGGAGAACGAGAAGGCCGCGGAGCGCGGCGAGACGGTGCGCACGCGCGTCGTCGCGATGTCGGGCACGGTCACGAAGCGCTCGATGCACGACTACGCGCACATCACCGCGTGGTGTCTGAAGAAGACGAACCCCGTGCCCGAGGACTTCAACACGCGCATGGAGTGGTCGCTCATCCTCGACGAGCGGCGCAACGAGACCGAGAAGATCGCGCCCGGGGCGCTGATCAACCTCTGCAACGACGACGAGCGCGAGGCCTTCAAGATCGACCCCATCGTCACGATCCGTCGCGCATTTCGCAGGCGCCTCGTGGAAACACCCGGTGTCGTCGCAACGCAGGAAGGCGAGCTCGGGACGTCGTTGTCGATCACGTCGCAGACGCTCATCGCGCCGGAGCTCGCGACGCACTTCTTCTCGCTGAAGAAGAAGTGGGAGCGGCCCGACGGCGAGCCGATCATGGACGCGCTCGAGATGTGGCGGCACCTGCGCGCGCTCGCGGCGTGCGGGATGTTCTATCGCTGGAACCCCGCCCCGCCGGTGGAGTGGCTCACGCAGCGCAAGGCCTGGGCCCGCTCCGTGCGCACGGTGCTGCAGCGCGGGATCCCCGGACTCGACTCCGAGAGCCCCATCGTCACGGCGATGGATCGGCACACGGCGCAGATGTCGGCTCCCGACTCAGATCCGGAATGGAAATCACCATTCACCGACGAGTACATCCTGCCGATGCTCGAGGAGCTCCGGAAGTGGCGCGAGATCCGCACGACCTTCAAGCCCGAGACGGAAGCCGTGTGGCTCTCGGAAGTACAGCTGAAGGCGGCGGCGAAGTGGATGTCCGAGGAAAAAGGCATCTGCTGGGTCGAGCACATCGAGTTCGGCCGCAAGCTCTCCGAGCTCACGGGCGTGCCGTACTACTGGCGCGGCGGCGTGAACGCGCAGGGCAAGCCGATCGAAGACCATCCGCCCGGCACACCGCTCATCGCGTCGATCGCGAGCAACAGCGAGGGCCGGAACCTGCAGGCATGGAGCACGAACTACATCACGAGCTGCCCGACGACGGGCGCAGCCTTCGAGCAGCTGGCTGGGCGTACCCATAGAGATGGGCAGGAGGCCGACGAGGTCTCGATCATCATCCCGATTATGATCAAGGAGCAGGTCGTGCAGTACGAAGGCGCGTTGCGCGACGCGAAGTACATCTCGCAGACGACCGGGCAGGAGCAGAAGCTCTGCTACGCCGACACCGATTTCGTGACGGTGCAGGAAGCGCCGGAGGGGTACTGATGGGCTGCATGCACTGCGGGCATCGGTTCACGGGCCGCTCGCTCTGGGTGCGGCGCGGCCGCGAGAAGTGGTTCTTCCTCGATGTGCCGGTGAGGCGCGCCTTGAACGGGTACCGAGCGGTCTGCCAGTGGTGCGTCGATCGATTTGAATAGTCGACGCGCTCGCGCGTCGCAGAAGAGTCACCGGGGCGAGAGCCTCGGCGAGTAGCGGTAGAAGAAACGGCACGAGAGCAACATGAACAAGAGGAAGACGAAATGGGAATCTACGACAACGCACCGAACGCAACCTTCTCGGAAGGAGGCAACTACCTCAATCCGGGCCATCGGTACCTGCTCGAGATGATGAAGATGGAGGCCAAGTACTCCCGCAAGGGGGTCCCCATCACCGTCACCGAGTGGCGGGTGCACGAGAGCGACGACCCGAAGATCCGCCCCGGCGCGCAGGCGTCGTGGGTGCCCAACATGCAGCACGAGCTCTCGCTCGGAAACGTGATGATGATGGTGGCCGCGACGTCGGGGCGCATCGACCCGTCGGACAAGGCCGCCGTCGTCGCGGGCGTCACGCGGGACACGCTCGAGCTCTGCGCGAGCCCCGAGCAGCCGCTCAAGGGCCGGATGGTCGAGGTCGTCACCGAAGGCATCACGACGAAGGAGAAGGGGCAGCCGTTCACCAAGCACAGGTGGATGATCACGACGAAGCCGCCGGTGCAGGCGGTTCTGCAGGGGCTGATCTCGCCCCCGATGCCGCAGCAGCCGAGCGCCCCCGTCACGGGTGCGTACGGACCTGCCGCGGTGTTCCCCGCGCCGGGTGCGGGTGTTCCGATGGGTGCTCCGCCGGCAGGCGGGGGGCTCTTCGGGGCTCCGGCACCCAGCGCCGGCCTCTTCGGGGCTCCGGCCCCGTCGATGCCGTCGATGGCGCCCGCGGGCGCGGGTCTCTTCGGCGGGGCACCGCCGCAGATGTCCGCTCCTCCGGTGCCGGCGGTCGCTCCGCCGGTTCCGCAGGCGCCCGCTCCGCGCTGGATCGTGCACCCCGCGAACCCGGCGTACGAGTACCTCGAGGGCACGCAGCAGACCCGTCAGCGTCAGGCCTGATCGACCTCCGCTCCGGCGGGGTGTGCGTCGCGCTACTGGCGCACCCGTAATCGTGTGGCTGCGTGCGGCAGCCTAGAAAGGGAGGGCACCCACCGCACGCTTTTTTTGAGGATGTGATGAAAGTCTGGGCCTTCGACACAGAGACGTTCCTCATCCAACCGTCGAAACACGTCCCGAGGGCCGTCTCGCTGGCGTGGGACTACGGCGCGGGACCGCAGCTCGTCCACTGCGTGCTCGAGCGCCAACGATTTCGCTCGGTCGTCGAAGAAGGGCTCGAGGCTGATCTCCTCGTCGGCGCGAACGTCGCGTACGACCTCGCGGTGATCGCGCGCGAGTTCCCGGACCTCCTCGGCAAGATCTGGAAGGCGTACGACGAGAACCGCGTCTGGGACATCGAGCACACCGAGAAGCTGTGCGACCTGCACGACGGCAAGCTCTGGTGGCACTGGGATCCGACGCACTTCAACAAGAAGACGAAGAAGCTCGGCGCGATGGTGAAGGTGAGCTACTCGCTCGCTGCGATCGTGTTCCGTCGCTTCGGCATCACGCTCGACAAGGACACGTGGCGGTTGCTCTACGGCACGCTCGCGAACACGCCGTGCCATCTCTGGCCGCAGGGCGCGCGCGACTACGCGTTGCTCGATGCGAGCATCACGTACCGCGTGTGGGCGGCGCAGGCCGCGGAGCCGTTCTCGAAGCTGGTCGATCTCTCGAGGCAGGCGAAGGCCGGGTGGTGGATTCACCGGATGACGTGTCGGGGCTTCCGCGTCGATCCGGTGCAGGTCGAGAAGCTGTCGGTGAGCATCCGAACGGAGCGGGAGCATGTCGCCGCGCGCTTGAAAGACGCGGGGCTCGTGCGCGCGAACGGCACGAAAGACAAGAAGGCGGCGGAGGCGCGGATGCGCGCGGTGTGCGCAGCGAAGAACCTCGAGCTGCAGTACACGCCGAAGGGCAAGGTCAAGATCAGCAAGGAGACCGCGAGCGACACGAAGGATCCGGTGCTGCTCGACTTCGCGAGGCTCTCATCGCTCACGTCGATGATCTCCGGATCGATCCTGACGTTGCAGGCCGCGGCACGTGCGGGCATGCCGATCCAGTCCCGTTTTGAGGTGCTCCAAGAGACCGGCCGCACATCGTGCTCGGGCTCGCGGAAGGCGAAGAAGGGGCAAAACCCCTACGAAATAGCGTACAGCATCCAGCTGCAGAACGTTCGCAGGGGCATCCTCGACGAGGACGGCGAGGAACAAGAAGGCGTCCGCGAGTGCTTCGTACCGCGCGACGGGTTCGTGCTCGCGAGCATCGACTTCGGGCAGTTGGAGTTGTGCTGCTGGGCGCAGGTCTGCATCGATCTCGATTGCGGCTCCGCGCTCGCCGACGCGCTGAACAGCGGTGTCGACGTGCACGCACTTCTCGGCAGTCGACTGTTCGGCGTCGAGTACGAGTGGGTCGTCGCGAACAAGAAGAAGGATCACAGAGCGGCGGAGATTCGCCAGGCCGGGAAGCCGTACTCGTTCGGTCTACCCGGCGGCATGGGGGCGAAGGGCATCGTGAAGTATGCGAAGGCGTCGTACGGCGTCATCGTCACGGAGCTCGAGGCCAAGGGACACATCGAGAAGTGGAAGAGCCTCTGGCCCGAGCAAGAGAAGTTCTTCCGGTTCATCCGTAACTGCGTGGGCCCCGCGGAAGAGGGTGCGATCGTGCAAGTGCGATCGTGGCGACGACGCGGCGGTGCGTCGTACACGTCAGCCGCGAACACGACATTCCAGGGGTTGGCGTCCGATATGTTCAAGGAGTCCGGGTACGAGGTGCTGCGTTGCTGCGATCTCGGCGAGGACTCCGAGGGTAGGAAGTACCCGGTGCTCCGCGGCTCGTTCATCGTCAACGAGATTCACGACGAGCTCGTGATGGAGCTCCCGATCGATCGTGCGTCCGAGGCGGCCGCGGCGGTCGTCGAGATCATGGAGCGCGTCGGCAAGAAGTGGTGTCCGGACGTTCCGCCGAAGGCAGAGCCGGCGCTGATGGAGCGCTGGACGAAGGGCGCGGGTCCGAAGTACGAGAACGGGAAGCTCGTCGTGTGGCGAGCGGCGTGAATAGACGCCCCGGAAGGGCGTCGAACAGGATCAGATGAGCAACGACGTGATCGACGGTGAGATCGAAGGCGAGAAGACGGACGAGGAACGCGTCGTCGATCGCTTCATGCTCGGCGACACCGAGGACATGGACTTCCACGATCGATACTACGGCGACATCCTGCGCAAGGAGATCCTTCGCCTTCGATCCGCCGCGTTCATCCGGGCGCAGCCGGAGAAGGCGATCGGCTACCGTGAGCCGGCGAAACAGCGAGAGCCTGAGCCGGACAGCTACGAGATCGAGGTCCTCGACCTCGCTTGGAGCCCCGATCACAGCCAGCAGACGGTCGAGTTTCGCGCCATCGGCGCGCCGAACTACTCGTACTCGAAGGTGAAGGACCCCATCCTACGCGCGGTCGTATCTCTCACGGTCGACACGAGCAAGCGGCTCGCCTCGGGCACCGGCTCGGCGCTCGTGCGCTCCGACGCGGCCGCGGCCGCACAGGTCTTCGCGAGCCCTCTCGGCTCCGACTACACACAGGCCGAGGGCGTGCCGCAGGAGGTGCCGCGCGAGCGGATCGTCGAGGCGTGCCGTGCCGCGCTTCGTCGGCACATCGCCGCCGCGCTCGAGGAGAACGAGCGCGCGAGCTTCCGTGCGAAGGAGCAGACGAGCCTCATCGGGCAGAGGATCAAGGTGACGACCTAATGGGTAAGTCCGAGCACCATCTCACCGTCAACGACACGCACGGCACGCCGGAGAACATCCTCCGCGTGATTACGAAGGTGCTCGGGCCGATCGGGCTTGATCCGTTCTCGCACCCCGATGCGATCGTTCCGTGCGAGCTCGCGATCATGCTGCCGTGCATGACGCACGCGAGGTGCGTGCTCTGCGGCTGGTCGACGTCCGTGATGCACATGCCGGGCGAGGCCCCGATGAAGTGCGAGACGAAGAACTGCATCTCGGAGATCACTCTGGCGACGAGCACCCCGCCGCCGTCGCCGTTCGCGAAGCACACCGAGTACGGCGATGGCCTCTCGTTCTGCTGGGACGGGCACGGTCTGAACTACAGCAACGGCCCTTACAGCATCCTCGACGTGTGGTGCAAGAAGGCCGCGCGGGAGGGCGACGAAAACGTGCTGCTCGTCCCCGCGCGTACGGGCAACGTGTCGTGGCCGGAGGGCGCGGGGCTTGCCGATGTCGAAGTGCGTCTCGGGCGCGTCACACATCGCGGGAGCAAGACGCACGCTCCTTTCCATCAGCTGCTGCTCTACTACGGCAAGCGCGTGGAGCTCGCGGTGCTCGGCTTCAGCGAGCTCGGCGACGTGCGCGTGCACCCGCGGCACATGACGTTGCGGCCCGACCCCGCAGAGCGATGGAGGAAGACATGAGCGACGAGACGGAAGCCGCACAGAAGGCGAAGAGCGAGGCGATGGCGGGTGGCCCGTGGGCGCGGCCCTCGGACATGATCCCTAAGCACGTGAACGTGAAGCTGCCCCGGCAGACCGTCTGGCACCTGCTCTTGCTCGGCGAGGCGGACGCTCTGGCGGCGGATCTCGGTGCGGCGATCGCAAGCGCGGCCGGCCGCCCGCCGTTCGTGAACGGGTGGAACGTCGAGGCAGGGGAGTCCGCGGCAGCCACGTCGTACCGCAAGGAGCGCGACGCGCTGAAGGTGAAGCTCGCCGAGGTCGAGGCTGAGCGAGACGCGCTCGAGAGGATCGTGCGACGGTGGGGCGGCGGGACGTGAAGCACTCCCTCTTCATCGATCCCGGCATCTCCTCCGACAACGGCACGGGCTGGGCGCACTTCGTCGAGCGCGACAACGCCGCGCTGCTCAACGCGTGCGGGCTCGTGCAGGGCATCGAGAGCTACCCGCTCCCGCTGAAGTGCCGGGACATCGTCGGGCGCGTGAAGAGGGACTCGAACCTCGAGGCGGTCGACCTGCTCGTCATCGAGCACATGACCGTCTACCCGATCCCGCGCATGAAGGGGGACCCGAAGGATCTGATCGAGCTCGCGTTTCTCGAGGGCACGTTCCAGATGTTCTCCGCCGACAGGGTGCATCTCGTCACGACGCGCGAGTGGAAGGGGCAGGTCCCCGAGAAGATCACGCGCGACCGGATCAAGCGCTCGCTGCACCAGTTCGAGCGCGAGATCGTCGAGCGGTCGATCAAGGCCGGGAAGTTGAATGCGAAGGAGGCCATGAACGTCTGGGTTTCCGCAGGAATCGGCCTGCATCATTTCGGTCGGCTCCGGTGACCTGTGATCTCTGTCCCGGGCAGGCGATGCACGGCCTGCACCGGGACGATGGAATGCTTTCCCTGTGCTCTACGTGTCTCGAGCGAACGCTGCAGCACGCCCGTGAGGCCCTGCAAGAAGGTATGAAGATGGTCGACCCCCACGTCCAGATCGAGGTACACCAGGAGGTCACCAAGGCGACCGGCGCGCTGCGCGAGATGACGGATCTCCCGATCGTCTCGTCGGAGGACATCGCCTTCGCCGAGACCCTCGTGATCGACGCCAAGAAGCAGTGGAAGCGCATCGACGAGCGGCGCAAGGAGATCACCGGGCCGATGAACGAGGCGCTTCGCTCCGCGAACGACCTCTTCCGTCCGGCGCTGAGCGCGTACCTCGACGTCGAGGGCGTGCTCCGGCAGAAGATCCACGCCGCTCGTCAGGCGATCGCCCGGGTGAACCAGGAGGCGATGGAGGCGGCACAGCGCGCGCTCGCGAACAACGACGTACGCGGCGCGGCGATCGCGGCCGCCCCCATCACCGCCCCGCCGACGACGCGCGGCATGACCTACCACGACGCCTGGGAGTACCGCATCATCGACGCGGCCGCGATCCCGCGCGAGTTCCTCATCCCCAACGACAAGGCGATCAAGGCGTGGGTCGAGGCCAACGGGGACAAGAACGTGATCCCCGGCATCGCCGTCACGAAGACCGAGCGATCGATCGTCCGGCCGGGGAGCACGTGAGCCGCGTTCGCATCCCCGCCGAGGTCGCCTGCTTCTCGCGCAGCGGCGAGAGGGTCGGGTGGGTCCCGTGCTTCGTCGAGATGACGGTGCACGAGAGGGGTCTGATCACGGATGCGCACGTGAGCACCGCCGTCGAGAAGCGGGTCGAGGAGCAGGCCGACGAGCTCGCGTCGATCCGAGATCGCGCCGGCAAGATAGCCTCGATGCTCGTCGACGTCGCGGCGGAGCTCCGCCGACTCTCCGACGGGATGTCGCCCGAGGAGAGCGCACGGGTGCTCGATCAGATCGAGCGGTCTCTGGGGATCGCCGGGTCGGACACATGAACCGCGAGCGACTCGAGGACTGTGCCGCTGGTTGTGGCTTCGAGGTGTTGGCCGTCAAGGAGACGCCTGCTCTGGTCGTTGTGGTCGTACGGACGAAACCGCCAGAACCTCTTTCTTTTTCGAAAGATTTCTATTCTGCGTTCGACGATTTTGGCAAGACCCTCGACCGTCTTCGGCCTCTGGGCGTCAGGTACGACGTGCGGTGCTCGACAGACGAAGGCACCGTCGT
>Ga0210377_10000154_pt1 | contig 64421 bp, 51 predicted proteins | sample PLM4_65_b1redo_FD_155480 | JGI IMG/M metagenome (GOLD analysis project Ga0210377, IMG submission 155480) | Groundwater sediment microbial communities from an aquifer in East River, Colorado, USA - PLM4_65_b1 redo | ecosystem: Environmental > Terrestrial > Soil > Riparian zone | place: USA: East...
TTTAGCGCATTAGGTCTTGCTCTATTGGCCGGATAGTTGACCGCTTAACCAGCCGAACCGCCGTGGTACGGACCCGTATGCCCGGTGGTGTGACAGGGAAAGCCCGTGAGGGCCTACCTATGTCGATTTTGGAATCGCCGTCAGAACAATCTGCGACACACGGCGTGAAATCAAATGTCGAGGTTTTGGACTTCGAGGGCGTGGTCGCGGATGAAGTTTCGCCGTGCCTCCACGTCGTTGCCCATGAGGATGCTGAAAAGCCGGTCGGCTTCGCCTGCGTCGTCGACCTTCACGTGCAGCAACGTGCGCGTCGCCGGATTCATGGTCGTTTCCCACAACTGGTCGGCGTTCATCTCCCCAAGACCCTTGAAACGCTTGATCTCGATTCCCTTGGCGCCTATTTGCCGGACTCCGGGGCAAATGTCGGCCAGCGAGGCCACCTCATACTTTTCTTCGCTGCTGATAAGCTCAAACTTGGTTTGCATCGCCTCGCCCGAAACGGATCTCTCCGACTTCAAAAGGAAATCCCTCAAATCGAGTCCGAACTGCGTCTGGAGCTGCTGGTTGATCTGATTGATGCGATCGACCTCATGAAGCTCCTCGGCAAGAACCGTCTCCTCCTCGTCGCCCTTTGACGAAGTCTTAAGCTCTTCCAGACGGTTTTCGTACGCTTCTCTGTCGTAATGGACTTCAGGCTTGCTCTCGAGGCAGATACGGAACGGCGGCAGTCCGCCTTTGGCCGGATCGTAATGAGATTCGACGAAGTTCGTAAAATGAATTCCCCGCCTGTTCAAGACGGTTATGATACGCTCGGCCTCGGCCAGAATCTTCACAAGCTCGACCATTTCTTCCCCGCTGATGTGCGATTCAGCACCCTGATTCTGGGATTTCTGTTGGTCGCCTTTGGCTTTTGACGTACCCTTGCCGGCTTTTTCGCTCTTGCCGTTTCTGATCAGAAGCTCCGTTCCTTCAATGCCGCGGGCGATCATCTGCTTTCGCATTTGATTCTCGCTCAGAACGTACTCCGAGTGCTTCTTGCCCTTGGCCTTGACCTCATACAGGGGAGGCTGTGCGATATAAATCATGTCGTGGTGGAACAATTCCTGCATCTGTCTGAAGAAAAACGTCAGCAGGAGCGTTCGAATGTGGGCGCCGTCAACGTCGGCATCCGTCATCAAGATGATTTTCCCGTATCTGCACTTGCCCACATCGAACTCGTCGGCGCCGATGCCGGTCCCCAGGGCGCTGATAATGGTGCGGATTTCGTCGTGTCCCAGCATTTTTTCGATGCGGGCTTTTTCGACGTTGAGGATTTTTCCTTTTAACGGCAGAATGGCCTGGATGTTCCTGTCGCGCCCGGCCTTGGCCGAGCCGCCGGCCGAATCGCCCTCGACAATGAACACCTCCGTGGTTGCCTTCTCCTTGCTCGCACAATCCCACAGCTTGCCGGGGAGGTTGGCTGTGCTCAGCGCGCCCTTGCGCCGGGTCAGCTCACGTGCTTTTCTGGCTGCCTCTCTGGCCGCGGCCGCCTGGATCGCCTTGTTCAAAATCCGCCTGGCCTCTGCCGGGTGCTCTTCCAGATAATGACCCAACTGCTCGTTCACGACGGTCTCGACGAAACTGCCTACCTCGGGATTGGTCAGCCGCACCTTCGTTTGAGCCTCGAAGTGAGGATTCGCGAGTTTCACCGCCACGACGGCCGTCAAGCCCTCCCGCAGGTCCTCGCCGGTCGTGGCCTGCCCTTCCTTGATCAGGTTATTGTTCTTGGCATAATAGTTCATCGTCCGCGTCAGAGCGGCCCTGAAACCCGAAAGATGCGTACCCCCGTCAATATTGCAGATATTATTGGCGAAAACCAGGACGTTTTCCGTGTATCCGTCGTTATACTGCATCGCCACCTCGCAGCTCATCATCGTCTGGGGGTCTTCCTTGGACAGATAAATAACGTCTTTGTGGAGCGTCTCCTTACCCTCGTTGAGATGCTTGATGAACGCCTTGATCCCATCTGCAAACTGAAACACTTCTTTTTTCTTGTTTCTGTCGTCCCTGAAGGAGATGCGCAGTCCGGCGTTGAGATAGGCCAGTTCCCGGATCCGCTTGAGCAGCGTATCGTATGCGAATTCCGTATCGCCGAATATTTGTTCGTCGGGTTTGAAAGATATTTTTGTGCCGCGCTTATTCGCCAGGCCGACTTCCTTCACTTCTCCCCGTGGAATGCCTCTGGCACATTCGAAGTGATAGTGTTTTCCATCCCGGTACACGTCGGCTTCGAGCCATTCGCTCAGGGCGTTCACGACGCTGACACCCACGCCGTGCAGGCCGCCGGCCACCTTGTAGCTGTCGCTGTCGAACTTGCCGCCGGCGTGCAGCTTCGTGAGCACCACCTCCAGGGCGCTGACTTTCGCTTCCTTGTGCCTTTCGACCGGTATGCCCCGGCCGTTGTCCTCGACCGAGCAACTGCCGTCAGGGTGGATACATACGCTTATATTGTCGCACGCCCCGGCCAGGGCTTCGTCGATGGAGTTATCCAGCACCTCATAGACCAGATGATGCAGACCACCGCTGCCGCGGTCGCCGATGTACATGTCCGGCCGTTTGCGTACCGCTTCCAGCCCTCCGAGGATTTTTATATTACTGGCGTCGTACTTCTGTTCCGTCATACCAATTTTTCGCCTCTATTCTATTTATCGTCTTTGTCCACTAATAAACTATCGAAATTTCTGGGGTCCCTGCTCCGTAAACTGCGGCTGGCGGGTCTCGATTCAGGCAACAACGAGCTTGATCCTCGTTAGCCGGGCTTTCGGGCACTGCCGCTGAAGCTCTTTAAGAAGCTCTGAGCTGCACAATTGCAGCTCGTACATGTAAGACGGCGAATCGACCTGCACGTCTAACTGGCCGCCGGAAAGGTTCACAATTTCGCAGTGCCCGGCCAGTTGAGCCGGCAGTAACCGGCTCCAGACATCCGCGATCCGGCTGAATCGGGCCTGCTTGGGGGTTATCTGCTCGTCCACGAGCTCCCGAACAGCCTGATCCAGCCTGACGGCGCCGCGGGACTTCCGTGCTCCCGGCCGCCCTGCAACGTTGCGTAATCGTGCATCCTCATCCATACGGTTCACGATATTGATTAGGCCAATATCCGCTATCCTAAGTTGATCGGCATCAGGACGTAGAGGAAATTCGTCCCGCTCTTGACCACGCCCGGCCGGTCCGACTGGCCCAGCTCCAATTCAAACTCCGGCGTCTTGATTACCCGCAGGGCATCCAACAGAAACACCGGATTAAAGCCGATCTCGATCGGCTCGCCCTTGTAACTGACCGGCATATCGACCTCGGCGTCGCCGGTTTCCGGCGCCCTGCCCGAAAACACGATCCGCTCCTTCTGCACCGAGAGCTTGATCCCCCTGGATTCCTCGCTGGTCAGCAGCGACGCGCGGCGAACGGCGCTGAGCGTCCCCTCGGTCGGCAGCGTCAGCTTCTTGTCGTAATCGGTCGGGATAATGTCTTCGTATTTCGGGAAGTTGCCCTCGACGAGATTCGAGCTGATGACGACGTTCGCACAGCTCATCAAAATCTGGTTATCGACCAGCTTGACCGCAACAGTGTCTTTCTCGCCGGCGCCGATCTTATCCAGCAGGCTCATGGCTTTAGCCGGCACGATCAGGTTGGCCGGCGTCTCGCCCTTCGGCGCCGAAGCCAGGCCGACCCTGCTGCGTGCCAGTCTTCTGCCGTCCGTGGCGACCAGCGTGAGCTTCTTGTCCTTGATTTCCCACAGCACGCCGTTGATGGCGTACCGGCTACTTTCCTTGGCCGTGGCGAAGAGGCACTGCTCGATGCCGGCCTGAAGAGTGGACAGCGCAATCTTTATCTCGGCGGTCCCGTCGAAATCCGGGACGATGGGAAACTGACCCGGCTCGTGCCCGTAAATCTTGAAGTGGCTGTCCGCTCCTTTGACCTCGCAGGCCCCCTCGGCGGCCTCTATGACCAGGACCTCATCGACGCTCTCACGGACAACCGCCGCCAAGCGGTCCGCAGGTACGATCACTTCGCCTTCCTTGTCAACCTGCACCTCGGAAATCAGATAGTTGATGCCAACCTCCAGGTCGGTCGCGCACATCCGAACATCCTTCTTGCCGGCGACGATTTGCACGCAGCGCAGGATGGGCTTAGGGGTCCGGCTCGGCACTACGCTCGTCAACAGGTTCAGGGCCTCGGCGAGGGCGGCTCTGTTAAAAGTTGCCTTCATAGTTACAGTCCGCTTCGGAGGAGGCGGGGGCGGTGGTGTAATCTTTGTTGTTTGTTCTGAAGTGTCAGAATTTCCTTTCATAATAAACCTCTGCGTTAGAATGCCAAAAAAGGGTCAAAATATCCGAATTCCACGCCAAAAAATTAGCAATGTAATCTACACCAAAACGACGACGCTGGCAACCTATTTTCACAAAAAACTGAGGCTTTTCCAGATGCCATGACGCTCCACCCGGCTAACGGCCCAGACCGGCTCGGCTTCGCCCTGTCATCCCTGCACCTGCTTTCGCAGGTGTAAACTTGTCCCCGCGAAAGCGGAGAGCAGGGATCCATTAACGCCACGGCTGTGTGGATTCCCGCTTTCGCGGGAATGACAAATCCTGCTATGAAGTGTCCCACAGGCAATTATGATGGTGCCCTGCTGCCGGCCGATCAGTTGGCGTAGTAAAGGCTCCGGATTTAACGCTTTATGCCACCGGCAGATACACTATAATAGCCCTGCGGTTTCGCACCTGAAATTGTTTGAGGGTAGCGTTATGAATGGTTGTCATTGCGAGCGCAGCGAAGCAATCTCAGCCGCTTTGAACAGAAGATTGCCGCAGTCGCTGCGCTCCTTCGCAATGACGGCTATTCAAGTATCTTACAGCGTGGCACAAGAGTCGTGTGCCAAAAGGAAAACGAATGAACGAATCAAACTCACAAGCCGAGAAACCAAAAGGTGAGCGAAGATACGATCCTGATCTTCTGAAGAAAGGGCTGCGCTGCGATCTGGACCAGTACGAAATGCTCAAACGCTGCTCGGAAAAGAAAGACATGACCGAGTGGAACCAGAGGCGAAAGAAATATCGCACCGAAGATGTCCTTCTTGAAGGTGCAAAATTTCAGAACTTATTCATGGATCAGGTATGCCTCGATGAGGATGCCGCTAATCGGCCAGGGAAAGTTTACCTGAAAGATGCTGTTTTCAGTAGCGCCAATTTGAACAAAGCTCGGTTTATGAAAGCTGATTTGAGAGGATGTGACTTCCATCATGCACAGTTAAATGAGGCTATTTTGATTTTGGCGGACATACGAGATGCGGACTTGAGCTACGCACAACTTCGAGGAGCCAAGTTTCCATTCGTGATTGTGAACGAGAAGACACGATTCTTTAACAACGGCTTTGACAGACGTACCTGGTTCTGGGGAGTGGGACTGGGTAACATGCGTATAGCACCTGAAGTTAAGGTCTTGCTTGAGCATAATATACGAAAAATCAAGTGGCAGCAATGGTACAAATATAAAGATTGGTACAATTACGAAACTTATCCTCAGAACGAAAGGGGCAGAGTTGAAAAATTCTTTGCGAAATGGATTCTTCGCTTTTTGGAAATAAGTGATTATGGACTGTCGACGGGGAGGATAATAGCTGTATTCCTTGTGTCTGCATTTGCGTTCGCACTTATGTATTGGCTACTACCGAGTACCGTAATAGTCAATGGAACCGTTGGTGATCTCCGGGGATTATGGCACGCGCTATATTTCTCGGTTGTTACAATGACGACGTTAGGCTTTGGCGATATAGCGGCCAATCCTGATAGCTGGCTGGGACAGACGCTCTTGATGATCCATGTGATTTGGGGTTATGTTCTGTTAGGTGCGTTGGTAACGCGGTTTGCGGTATTGTTTACGGCCGGCGGGCCGGCAGGAAAATTTGCAGATGAAAAGACGATATGGCAAAGGTTGAAAGAACGGTGGAACAGAATCAAGAAAAAGGGCTAAGCAATCAATCGAGTCACGAGTCACGCCTGCCCCCGGAGTCGATGGGAGCGACGGACCGATGCCGGGTTTGCGCTTTTTTTTAAGGTAATTCTTCGTCAGTCTTACTGAGGGTATACGAATATGGGATCAGCTATTGATTTTGTCCTTCATCTCGATAAGCACCTTAATTCTATCATAGAAAGTTACGGAGTTTTGTGTTACCTGCTCTTCTTTGCTATTATCTTCGCGGAGACGGGCCTGGTCGTAACGCCATTTCTTCCCGGCGATTCCCTGCTTTTCGCACTGGGGACACTCGCTGCCACAGGTTCTCTTCATGTGGCCTGGCTGTTTGCCATTCTCTCTGCCGCAGCGGTGTTGGGTGATAATGCAAATTACACGATAGGAAAATACTTCGGCTCAATAATATTGAAGAGGCAAGGCGCATGGTTCCTGAAGAAGGAGCATATAGACCGCACGCACAGGTTTTATGAGAGATATGGGCCAAAGACTATCGTTTTGGCAAGGTTTGTACCAATAGTCCGGACATTTGCGCCGTTCGTAGCCGGTCTTGGCAAAATGAATTATTTGCGCTTTTTCACCTATAATGTGGCAGGCGGTGTTCTTTGGATCGCGGTTTTTGTTTTTGGCGGATTCTTTTTCGGAAATATCAGGGTCATCAAGGAGAATTTTACAATAACTATTTTTGTGATTATCATAATCTCAATCATGCCCGCAGTGATTGAGGTCTGGAGAGAAAAACACCGAAAGCCGGATTGAAATTATGAACGATCAGCAGAAAAAAACATTGCTGAAGGTCGCGCGCGATACCGTTGAGGCGGTCATCAGGCGAAGGCCAGTCCCCAAACCGCAATCGGACGATGCTGAATTGAACGCGCCCTGCGGATGCTTTGTGACGTTGAAGAACCGGGGCCGGCTGCGCGGCTGCATCGGCCAATTCACATCCGATAGTCCGCTGATTGAATTAGTGGCGGAGATGGCAAAGGCCTCCGCGACCGGTGATCCGCGTTTCTTCGGCGATCCGATTACGGCCCGGGAGCTGGAAAGGCTGGACATCGAGATTTCGGTCCTCTCGCCGCTGCAGAAGACCGATGACCCGCTGAGCCTGCGGCTGGGCGTTGACGGAATTTACATCAAAAGAGGCCGGGCCTCAGGCTGTTTCCTGCCGCAGGTTGCCGCCGAGACCGGCTGGAGTAAAGAGGAATTCCTTTCGTACTGCTGCGCGCACAAAGCGGGCCTGCACGCCGACGCCTGGAAAGACCCGAATACGGAAGTCTATTTCTTCACCGCCGAAGCATTCGGCGCGGACTTCAAAGACCTGTAGCTCCTCCAGCAGGCTTCCTCACTTCAAGTTTAGACGCAGAACATACCCCCGCACGGATAAAATACTCTGGAGTCCTCACCGTTTCGAGCCGATGGAGAGATAGCGAGGAATCAAGGAGGCGTTTCCCAAAGTGAGCTTTAATCCGGCAAGGCGGAGGATTGCCGGCTTAGGTAGATAACTCATTGCGCGGAGGAAGGGCCGTGGTCAGAAGGCTAAGGGTGATTTGCATAATCGCGGTTGCCTGCTTGACGGGCTGCAAGTCCCATAAAATCATAACAACAGAGGCTGTCCCCGAGGGGCTGCAAACCTGCGTCGAGGCAATTCAGCGTTTGCGGGATCAGAATCCGCCGGCTTTGGAGTCCGTTGAGGTCTGGGAAAACGAATACGAGCCCGGCCTGAAACTGGCCAGTACTCACTATGAAGTCTTCACAACGCTCCTGGAGCCGTCCATGCTCCGCCGGATACCCGGATTTGTCGAGTCGGCGTACAGGGCCTATAACCGTCAGTTGCCCGAACCAATCGAGACGAAACCCAAATTTGTCATGTATCTGTTTGCCGACCGCCGCCAGTGGGAGGAATTCACGCGGAATTTCGCGGGCGAGCAGGCGGAAATCTTCTGCCGAATAAAGGCCGGTGCATATTACCATGACGGGGCGTGTGTCGCGTACGATATCGGCAATGAAAGGACGCTTTCCGTCATCGGGCACGAGGGTTGGCACCAGTTTAACGACAGGCATTTCAAGTTTCGTCTGCCAAGCTGGCTTGATGAGGGCGTGGCCATGCTCTTTGAAGCGTATCAAATCCGGGATGGGTCGTTTCATTTCGATCCCGCGGAGAATGAGTATCGCTTAGAGGCGCTGAAAAAGACGCTGGATAGAGACAGAATGGTGCCGCTGGAAGAATTGATCGCGACCACTCCCGGCGACGTACTCGCGACCGACCAGACCGACGCGGTCATGGCCTTTTACAGCCAATCCTATGGCCTGGTGCGCTTCCTGCAGGAAGCCGACTCAGGCCGGCGGCTCGCTATCTATCGCCGGTTGCTCGCAGACGGCCTGCGGGGCGACTGGCCTCTCGACGAGGTCAGCAGAGAAATTGCCGCCGACAGGAGTATCCCGCGAAATATCCTCTGGAATCACATCGTGGGTCTGATATTATTCCAGGAGTATATCGGCGAAGATTTCGAGCCGGTCGAGCAAGAGTATTTGGCCTTTTGCAGGCAGATCGTCGCAGATTAACAGACAAGGGCACGGCAAGAAAGTGGCGCAGGGTACGAACCAATGCCCAGGAAGCATCCGACACCCATTATTCTGGCTTCAGCCTCGCCTCGACGCAGGCAGCTCTTGAGCGAAGCAGGCTATGCCTTTACGGTTGTGCCGCCGAACGTTGACGAATCAGCTTTTTCAACCGAGGGAATCGGGGCTGCTGCGTACGCCAGGAAGCTGGCTTTAGCCAAGGCAAAGAACGTGGCCGAAAGATACCCGGACTCTGTGGTCATCGGCGCCGATACCGTCGTGGATTCCCAGGGCGAGATCATCGGCAAACCCGCCGATGCCAAAGACGCCGAGCGGATCACCATGAAGCTCTTTAGCACGCCGCATAAGGTCATAACCGGCCTTGCGATCATCAGGCTCCGCGACAACACCGAAGTGGTCACAAGCGTCAGTACCACGGTTTACCCCAGGCTGCTGACCGCTGAGCAAATTGCCGAGCACATAAAGGGCGGCTCGTGGCGGGACAAAGCCGGGGCCTACGCCATCCAGGAGACCGGCGACGAATTCGTCGAAAGAATCGAGGGTAGCCTGACAAACGTTATGGGACTGCCGATGGAGCTGCTAAAATCGCTCCTTGCCGGACTGTAAGTGCTTACCACAAAAAAAGATGCAACGCCCTCCAAAAAAGACTTGACTTGTCGTTCGGTCTGGTCTAAGATAAGACCGTAGTAGGGCTCTATGATTAGTGGGTTATTGGGTGATTTGCACCGTCCCGCATGGGCCTGCTTTTTGGAGATTGGCGGCGACTTCTGCACCCCCCTGCCCACATCAAGGCATGTTGAGGAGACTCTCGATGGGACCGCGCTTTACACCTGCGAGAGGTGCCAGAGGGTACGAAACACAACGGCCTGACAACCAGGACAACCGCCGAAGTTGTGTGCTTCGGAGATAAGGTTCTTGCCAAGTCAATAAGTCGCTCTTTTATGAAGGAAGGAGGTTATACCAAATCACAGGACATGTTCTGGGCGGATGTGTATTGAGTAGCGAAAGCTGAAATTCTTATCGGTTGTTTTGGGTTTCTGATTTCTTTAGGAGGGCAGGTATTTGGAAAAAACTAATTTCCTACAGGTAACTTGAAAAATCTCATCGAGAACAAATTGCAAATATCAGCAGTTTTAAGGAGAGCGCGAAATGATTCACCAATCGTTAAAACAAATCGTACTCGGCACGTTCGCCGCATTGTTGTTGATGACAATACCGGCGTATGCTGTAAAAGGCTACAAGACCTCCACCTTGGGAGGCGGACACCAGATCTGGTTTGAAGTCGAGGATTACGATAAACGCGATCCCGACACAGAACAGTATTACCCGGTCGTTGACGCGGCTGGTGCGTTCGGTAAAGCGATTACCCGGGCCGGCGGCGCCGGCGGCATGATTCGCTGGTCATTCAATATCAGCAGAGCCGGCGGCAAGGGTGGCACCTGGTACTTCTGGGGACGAGTCATCAATCCGAACAATCAGTCGGATTTCATGGTCGTGGACGGAAACCCAGGCGACCCAACGCTTCCTGCTGCCCCTCCCTACCCCGGAACCAGTTCGGCGCCGGGGTTCACTAACGAACACCGGGTTTTCGAAGAAAACCTCGGCACACCCGGCAACTGGGTATGGGGCAGGTCCGATCACGGGGAGGCTCATACCAAACTACTTAAAGACGGCGAAAACACGATGTCCATCGTTCACAGGCAGGGTGACAATACCACGTTCTGGGACGTCTTCATGTGGACGGATAGTGCCAGCTATGTACCCACCGATGCGGATTATCAAAATGCCATGGTGGCTCCTCGCGGCACAACCGCCGCGAACCCAAGCCCGGCTAACGGGGCTCTGGTCGAAGCAACGTGGGTGAGCCTTGCCTGGACTGCGGCAACGCGCGCCGTCTCGCACAATGTGTATTTAGGCGATAATTTCAGCGACGTGAACGACGGCGCCGCCGGTGCATTCCGCGGCAACCAGACTTCGCCATTTTTTGTCGCCGGATTCCCGGGAAATCCTTATCCGGATGGCCTGATCCCCGGGACAACCTACTACTGGCGAATCGACGAGGTCAACCAGGCCGATCCGGCCAGTCCGTGGAAAGGCGACGTCTGGAGCTTTTCGATTCCACCTGCAAAAGCCTACAATCCGAATCCGCCCGACGGCGCGAAATTCATGGCCACGGATATAACGTTTGGCTGGACGGCGGGTTTCGGCACGAAGCTGCATTACGTTTTCTTCGGCACCAATTTTGACACAGTGAACAACGGGACCGGCGGCCTGCCCCAGGGTGTGGCAAGCTATAAGCCCACCGGCCTTCAGGCTGATACAAAGTACTATTGGCGGGTCGATGAGTTTGACGGCAAGACCACCCACAAAGGCGACGTTTGGAGTTTTGCAACCGCGAAAGTCGGCGGAGGTGTCAAAGGACAGTACTACAAGGGCATGGACTTCAACACGCTGGTCCTGACCCGCGTCGATCCTCAGATCAACTTCAACTGGGGCGATCCGGGTGGGCCGGATCCGACGGTCGGCAATGATCAGTTCTCGGCCCGATGGACCGGCGAGGTGGAAGCGGCGTTTACGGAAACATACACCTTCTACACGAACAGCGACGACGGCGTGCGTCTCTGGGTGGGTGGTAAACAGCTTGTGAATGCCTGGGTCGATCAGGGCGCAACCGAGTACAATGGAAAAGTTGACCTTGTCGCCGGTAATACGTACAGCCTCCAGATGGAGTATTATGAGAACACCGGCGGGGCCGTAGCTGAGCTGCGATGGTCGAGTCCTCGCACACCCAGGCAGTTCATTCCCCAGGCGGCTTTGTCTCCGCCGATCAAGGCCAGCGGCCCGAACCCCGGTAACGGCGCTACGGGTACGTCGCTGACTCCCGTGTTGACCTGGAATCCGGGTGATTCCGCTGCTTCGCACGAGGTCTATTTCGGCACGGATGCACAGGCCGTCAAGAGTGCCGCCAAGGCTTCAGCCGAGTTCAAAGGCACCAAGACCCTCGGCAACGAGAGCTACGCGCCCGGCAAGCTGGCCTGGCAGACGACGTACTACTGGCGAGTCGATGAAGTTAACAGCGTCAATCCGAACAGTCCGTGGATCGGCAACGTCTGGAGCTTTACGACGGGTGATTTCCTGCTGATCGATGGCTTTGAAGACTATGACGCCGGCGCCAACCAGATCTGGTATTCGTGGCACGATGGTCTGGGTTACGGCGTGCCGGGCACACCGCCGTACTTCGCCGGTAACGGCACCGGAGCGGCGGTCGGCGACGAGACCACGCCTTCATTTACGGAGCAAACGATCGTTCATGGCGGGCGCAAGTCGATGCCGGTGTCGTATGACAACAATAAGCAGGGCTTCGCCAAGTATTCCGAGGTGGAGTTCAAGCTGACGGCGCCGCGGGACTGGACGGAAGAGAGCGTAGCGGAGTTGTCGCTGTGGTTCAGAGGCCGTGCGGGTTCCGTCGGCAGCTTTGTCGAAGCGCCGGTTGGGACCTACACGATGACCGCCTCCGGCACGGACATCTGGGACGTCGGCACGGCAGGAAATTATCACGACGAGTTCCACTTTGCCTACAAGACGCTCACCGGCGCCGGCTCAATCGTCGCCAAGGTCCAGAGCGTCCAGAACACCAACGCCTGGTCGAAGGCCGGCGTGATGATTCGCGAGACGCTCGATGGCGGCTCGAAGCACGCCTTTGCATGTGTAACACCGGCTAATGGGGTAGCCTCCCAGGGCCGCGACGCGACGGGCGCTGCCAGTTTCAACACGGCACAAGGTGGGATCACTGCGCCTCATTGGGTGAAGCTGGAACGCGATGCCGCAGGTAACTTTACGGCTTCGCATTCAGCCAACGGGACCACGTGGCAGGCGGTTACAGGCGCTGCGCCGCGGAATATCCCGATGAGCTCGACGGTCTATATCGGTTTGGCGCTGACCAGCCACGATGCGGCCCTAACGTGTCAGGCGGTGTTCACGAACGTGACGACGACTGGCACGGTCAGTCCGCAGTGGGCGCATCAGGACATCGGCATCGCCAGCAATGCCGCTGAGCCGCTCTATGTGGCGGTTTCGAATGCCGCGGGCCAGCCGGCGGTGGTGGTCCATCCTGATCCCAAGGCGGCACAAACGACCACCTGGACTGAGTGGGTGATTCCTCTGTCGGCTTTCTCAAGCAAGGGCATCACTCTGACCAACGTGGACAAGATTGCGTTTGGTCTTGGTACGCGGGGTAATATGACGACGGCCGGCGGCTCAGGCAAGATGTACTTTGACGACATCCGCCTGTATCGGCCGAGGACTGCTCCATAAGTAGGGGCAACCCCATGTGGTTGCCCGGATTCATCGTTCATCGATGGATGGGCAATAGGCAACAATGGATTCGTTCGGGGCCTGTATCGGGTAATCCGATACAGGCCCCGCTGTTTGACTATTTCTTCGACGAGAGGATCCGCACTTTGTCGGTTCCGGATACGGTCGGTCCGTCGTTTGTCTGGCCCGCTGATTGGCTCATCGACTGGGCCCTCACTGGGGCCGTCAATCGGGCCGTCAGTGTGGCCTCTGTGCTGTTCTCATTCAGGTTCAGCTCCTCCGTTTTGAAATGAAACAGCATATCCTTATCCCCATCGCCGTCCACATCTTCGAGCGTCCAGCGCGCCGGCGCCGCTTCCGCGAATCGTACCGTGGCCGGATCGACCTCGCGCGCATCGAAGACATCGGTCGTCAGGACCGCCACGGGGACAACACCTTTGGACTTGAGGTTGATGACATTGGTGTCGTTGCCCGGCTTGATATCAACCGTCATCTTAGGGACAGAAACAGCCAGATGAATGGGCACATCACCATAGACATAAAATCCCAGATCAACCGGATCCCCGTTCTCATACGTCCCTGTTAATATACCGAATGCACCTGAAGCAAGTGTAAACTCCGGTAGCGGCTTGCCATTCTCGTCAACGAGAGGCACCTCGTCCATTGCAAAGCCTGAACCATAGACCGTCACAATCGGATTCGGATCGCTGCTGAGAATCATGAGGAAGCCGTCGACTTGCCCTCCGTAAACATTGACCGTGCCGCCAAAGGCATAGACCCAGCCAATCTCGGCCCCCGGATAGACATTCAGGGTACCGTACACCACCACGTAACCGTCAGCAACGACACCGTCAACGTTGAGCGTGTCACCGCTGGAAACGTTTGTGGCGCCGCACGGCGCAGCCCATAGCAACACCGCTAAAACACACCACACAATTACTGAGAATTTCGCACGGATAGGATTGTTCATCTTTCTCATCGCCGTCCCTCCCAAAATGGAAATTCTTGGTTTCCCTCGGCATAATACACTTTTGCGCATATTGCCTAATAAATAATACGAACAAATTCCAGCAAATGCAAATATTGCATCGTGCTCGTTCAAATCAGGCCTGGAAGCCGATCGGGTTATTATAGGACCGACAGGTCTTGCTATGGATTCTATCGGCTATTTTCTCCAAACAGATGAATTATCTGACGAAGGCGCTATCCGGGGAAAATGGCACTGCCCACAAAGTCGGTCTTCATAATGGCCGATATTGTACGTATGCGCGGCGGTCTTTATGTTTGTCGGGCCCGAAAGAAAATGAAGAAAACGGCTTTCACACTTATCGAGGTAATCCTCGTGGTCACGATCCTGGGCATCCTTGCGGCCCTGGTTCTGCCGACCTTCAGCGACCATGCGACCAGCGCGCGGGAGTCGGCCGCCAAGAGCAACCTCATGACGATTCGATCCCAGATTGAGCTGTACAAACTTCAGCACAACGGAATCCAGCCGGGATACATCAATGGCGTCGGCGCCCCCGTGGCGATGGTGGAGCTCCAGCTCATCGGGACGTCCGCCGTAACCGGTCAAGCCTCGCCGAGCACGGTCCCTACCGCTCCATTTCTCTACGGACCTTACGTGAAAAAAATTCCCAAGAATCCCTTTAACAATTTATCAACTATCGTTTATGTGGCCGAGGCGACCGCCTTCTCCGCCGCCGTGAACGGTACGTCCAGCGGATGGCTGTACAAGAAAGAGACCGGTGAGTTCGTGATTAACTGGACCGGCACCGACAAAGAAGGCGTGGCTTATTACAATTACTGAGCCGGGCGCTGCGCACGGCCGCACCAAGCCGCACAAACCAGCCTCGATCCTTCGACTTTGCTCAGGATGGTGAGCCTGTCGAACCATTCTCGTCAAGCATCCGGTATCGAGTCTCAACTTACCAGGGCAAATGGCAACTGTAGTGCCGGTAGAACAGGCCTATGGAGCGCATCGCAATCAGAACAAGGGCCTGCACAGCCAGATTCAAAAGCAAATGACCCGCGGCCACGGCTGGACTCTGGCTGGCGTATTGCTTGGCGTACATTTGAAGACCCGCAGCGGCACCGAGCCAAACCACCAGGACCAGGTTCGGCCGGAACGCTCTAAAGATCGCGACCAGAAAGTAATCGGGCCTTAACATCGTCAGGTCTCTGCCGATTGCGACGGTCAAGATCGCCATGGGCAGCAGAAAAAAACCGCCGAGCGCCAATACAGATAAGAGCACGGGCGATTCTGCCTGGACCCACTTGAGGACCAGAAACGCAATAATGTAAGGCAGCCCAACGACCAGCAGAATGATGGCAATTTCATATAAAGACTTGAGCATTATCCAGACCAGCCCGTAAAATCCGCCTATCGTGACGGTCGGCAGCTCATCCTGATCGAAACCGACGGAGTAGATCACTTCCTTATAATACCAAAAGAGACAGCCCCAGGCCGCTCCTGCCAACACCCAGCCCAGGGGAATGTAAAAGTCGAACGAAAGCCAATGACCCTGTATGAAAAGGCTGAAATTCAAACCGGACGTGAAAAACTTGAAGACAACTAACACCAGGATAAATGCAAAACCCGTTACATTCTTCGGATTGGTAAAAAGCTTCCAGCTTTCGACGAATACGGCTCTGTAGAAGCCGGGTATCGGCACGGCTTGCTCTTTTTCTTCTTTGGGCGCCTTGATTTTTTTAGGTGTCTCATCGCTCGCCAGGGGGATGATGAAACGCTGCCCGCAGGCGGTACAGTGAGCGCGTTTTCCGCGGTGCTTGTCGGCGAAGGCAATCAGCTCACGGCAGTTTGGGCAGTTGAATTGGATGGTCATAGACCAGCCTGCTGCATCACGTCAACGAAGCTCTTGAGATTGTTGGCCCATTTCTTGGCTTCGAGGAGGTCCACCTTATCCTGCTTGACGAGGATGGCCAGATGTTTTTCCATGGTGATCATCTTCTCATCGGATTTACTGCGAGTTTTCGTTTGCAGTTGCGAGTACATCTGCTCGATCTTACCGGTGCGGATAAGATTCGCACAGGCGTAGTTGTTGTTCAAAATCTCCATGGCGGCGATTCGTCCGCTGGCGTCCTTTTTGGGTATCAGTTTTTGGCTGATGATATAGGCCAGTCCGAGCGAGAGCTGATTGCGTACCTCGGCCTGCCGGCCGGAGGGGAAATAGTCCAGAATCCGCGTGACCGAGCCGATCGCGTCTCGTGTGTGCAGCGTGGAGAAAACGAGGTGTCCGGTCTCGGCGGCCATGAGCGTCATGGCAATCGTCTCGGCGTCGCGCATCTCGCCGACGAAGATGACGTCGGGGTCCTGCCGGAGCATCTCTCGCAGGCCCTGATGAAATGACTTGACGTCTCTTCCGACTTCCCGCTGCGAGATAAGCGAGTATTTCTGTGGAAAGATATACTCAATGGGGTCTTCCACGGTCATGATCCGGCAGGCGCTCTTTTCGTTGATTCGATGGATAAGAGACGCGATGGTCGTGGATTTGCCGGCGCCGGTGATGCCGGTGACGAGAATCAGGCCGTGCTTGCGGTTAATGATGTCCTGCCAGACGTCATTTGGAAAGCCAATGTCCTCCACCTTCGGAACGTCCAGCGACAGGGCGCGAATGGCCCCGGCCAGGCCGTCGTTCTCCCTGAAGATGTTGATGCGAAACTGCAGCGAGCCGAGCCGGTAGGAGCAGTCCACGCTGTGCTGAGTCTGGAATTTCTGTAGCGTCTCACTTTTCAAGAGCGGGTAGAGGAGATGCTTTGCTATATCGGGCGTCACGTTCGGACCTTTGAGCTTCACGAGGTCTCCATCGATGCGATAAGCCGGCGGCGCGCCCACTTTAATGTGCAAATCGGAGACCCGCATCGCACCACGCTTCTCAAAGTAATCCAGCATATCAAGAATACTGAGGTTCCCTTGTTCCGTGGTCGGATACACCTTCGCCGAACCCGAATAGGCTTCGACTGAGCTCGGCCGAATGTCTTCTTCTGCCATATTTGCCTCCAGTGTTGTTGTAGGGGCAGGCCCACGTGCCTGCCCAGGGCAACCACATAGGGTTGCCCCTACACAGGATTCTCGCATCTTGTTAATCGGACTCGTCCGCCAAGTCGGAGAAATTGGGAAAAACACCTCTGCCGCCGATTTAGCCGGACTCTAACGACAGTATATCCACACACTCACTGCGAGGCAAAAAGGAAATCCGTGGGCGACCACCAGTGGTGCAGGGAGAAACCAGGTTTTTCACGCTCTGCCGGCCTTGCTGAGCCAATCCTGGAGGTTCTTGGCTAATATCTTGACGTCGCGTTTTTCCATGATGTGGTCGATGATGGCCGGTGGGATATTGAGCTTGAGCATGGCCTTGTGGACCCTTTGCCAGAGCCGCTTTTGCTTGTCCTCGTCGGCCTCCGCGCCGGCTAAGTACAATTCGCCCACCATCTCGCTGAGCTTGCCCAGCATGATCGTATCGAGGTTTCTGTAATAACCCGATATGACCGACTTCTGATATTCCGTAAACTCATTTCTGGCCATCTTGGTATTTTCCGCCTTAGGCGTCCCTTGCGGGAGATTTACAATTTTCGATTTATGATTTATAGCATCTAACAGAATGGAATCCACTTCTGTGTCGTCATGCTGAGCAAGGCGAAGCATCTGGGTGTGGCACGGCCATCCTGGCCGTGATTACTGCCACGGGCTGGAAGCCCGTGCCACCGTGAAAAAGAGATTCTTCACTGCGCTACGCTCCGTTCAGAATGACAGTCCGTCTATTCTGTTATGGGCTCTTAGCTTACCTCGCCTCGGCGCCAGCCGCAATCGTAAATCATAAGTTATAAATCATGACTTTCTGGGCTGGCTTTGGTGGGATAGTCAGCTATAATCTCCGGCATGCGAAGCAGGACGCTTCTGATTTTATGTATATCGGTCGCCCTTTCAGGGTTAGCAACTCGGGTCGCGGCAGACCAGGCCGAGGCTGCGCCCAAGCTCAGCGCGCCTGTCGGGCAGGACCTGCACCTGCGAGGCCGAGAGGTTGTCGTATGGACCCTTCCGGGGGCGCCCGGCGGGCAAATCCTCGTTTTCCAGGATGGATTCTCGATGGTCTTCGGGGCCCATCAGCTCGCCGCAGACCGTGCGGTGGTGTGGCTGGAGAATGTGGCAACCGAGTCCCGCGGCCGGCCCCGTACGCAGTACGAGGCGAGGGTATATCTGGAGGGCAACCCTTCGGCGGTGAGCTCAGGGCCGAACCGCATATCGGCTGAGAAAGCCGAGGACATGCAGTTGGCCGACCTGACCCAGATCGAAATGGAGCAGGGGCACGCAATGGCCCTGCGATTTCGCGTAAGCGGCCAGGTGTTTGTGACGACCGACGGTAGAAAAGAGGCCGATCCGCGTGCGTCCGAGCTTTACGCGACGGCTTTTGCCGCGATGCGAGCAGCGGGAATCGGGCCGACGGGCGCCGAGGCCGAACCGCAGCCGCGTCAAGTGCAGGCCGAGCAGACAGGCTCACAGAAGCCGGATCAGGAGGCCCCCGGCTCGCAGAAAGGGCAGCCGCACTTGCGATACCCGATAACCCTCTCGCCGCTGGGAGCCGCCGGTCTTAAGATAGAGTGGGACGACCAGCAGAAGACCGGAACGGTCATCGGCAGGTTCTATATCTCGCAGAAGCAGGATGAAAAAGGCGGACTGCTCGAATTGGAGGCCGACGATGCGGTGCTGTTCGCATCTGCGGAAAAACCTCCGGGCAAAGATAAGAGCAGCACCGAGGATATTTTGGCCAGCGGGGCCCTGCAGGCCATTTATGTTTCCGGCGACGTCGTGGTGACCAACGGCCCACGAACGATTCGCGCCGATGAGCTCTACTACGATTTCGAGGGAAAAAGGGGGATCGTGGTCAATGCGGAGATGAGGACCTTCGATCCTCTTGAGGGGGTTCCCATATACGTCCGGGCGGCCCGGCTGAAACAGGTGGCCGAAAATGAATTTTCAGCCGAGAACGTCACCCTGACGACCAGTGAGTTTTACCTGCCTCAGATTTCCGTAAACGCTTCGAAAATGACGATTACCGACACGACGCCCGCCGACGAGCGGCAGAGCGGAACGTCCAAGGGCAGTTACGACGCCCGGATGTATGACCTTCGGCTGAAGATGTATGACAACACGGTCTTCTATTGGCCTTATGTGCGGAGCAACCTGCAGCGGCCCGATCTGCCCATCAAGAGCGTGCGCGCCGGCTACGACAGTACGTGGGGAACGACGGTCGAGACGCGATGGTACTTGGCCCGGCTGCTGGGCTTAGTGGAGCCGGAGGGCACGGACAGTACCCTGGCGCTGGACTACTACGGCGAACACGGCTTCGGCGCGGGGATAGAAACTGACTACACCGGGGACGATTATTTCGGCAAGATGCTGGGGTACGTGATTCACGACACGGGCGAGGACCGCCTGGGCAGGATTAGCAGCCGCCGACATGTGGAGCCTTCGCGCGAGCTGCGGGGCCGCTTCACGTGGCAGCACCGGCATTTTCTGCCGTATGACTGGCAGCTTACTTCGGAGATCAGTTACATCTCAGACGAAAATTTTCTCGAAGGGTATTATCGTAACGAGTTTGCCGTCGGCAAGGAGCAGGAAACACTCGTCCACCTGAAGCGCATCGAGGACAACTGGGGCCTGTCTTTGCTGGGCAAGGTGCGGATAAACGATTTTGCCAACCAGTTGGAGGAATTGCCCACCGCCGATTTCCACTGGGCGGGGCAGTCATTCCTTGACGACAGGCTTACGTTCTACAGCGACACGCAAGTCAGCCGGTTCCGCCAGCTCTACGCGTCGTCCAATACATCGCCCGGCTCGGAGGAGTTTTTCTCACTCACAACGACGCGAAACGAAGTGGATTTACCGCTGACGATGGGCAGGACGCAAATCGTGCCTTTTGTGGCCGGGACCGTGGCCTACGAAGACGGCATGGGCTTCTACAGGGAGATTGACGGCGAAACGGCCGCCAGAGAAGATAGAGGCGGCTTTGGCGAGACGGGCGTTCGTATATCGTCCCAGCCGTACTGGAAGGTTTTTCCCGACGTTAAATCCGAGCTCTGGGACCTGGACCAGTTGCGGCATATCGTCCGGCCGAGCTTGACGGCTGTAGCCTATACGGAAGGCGAATCGGTCTTCGAGCAGAGAGACACATTGAACGTAGGTATTTCGCAAAGGCTGCAAACAAAACGCGGTCCCCTTGAGAACCCCCGAACCGTTGACTGGATGCGGCTGGACATGGACGTTACGTGGGTCAATAACTCCGGCGACGCATCCGCCGGGCCGGACCGATTTATCTGGAACAAGCCGTTTATTCCCACGGTAAATACGTTTAACAGGATGCAGGACCGGCGCAGCAGCCACATTTTCGGCCCCAGACGCAACTATTTCGGGGCCGACTATAGCTGGCGCCTCAGCGACACCACGGCGATATTGTCCGACATGAATTATGATATGCAAAGCGGCGTGGTTCAGCAGTACAACGTCGGCTTTTCGCACCTGCGGTGGCCCAATTTGCAGTACTACATCGGCAGCAGGTACTTGAGACGGCTGGACAACGGGTACGGCGAAAAGGGCTCGAACGCCTTTACATTCGCAGCTACTTATGTGCTGGACCCGCGCTACTCGGTGGTTTTTTCGCAACAGCTTGATTTTGACTACGGCGCCGCAGTGCGAAGGGACATAACCCTGATAAGACGGTACCACCGGCTGTACTGGGGCCTGACGTACAGTGCGGACGAATCACTGGACAAACGATCCGTCACACTGAGCCTGTGGCCCCAGGGCGTATCGGGATTGGCCTTTGGAGAATCTAAATATATTGGGATGGGGGGCTCGGCGGGCTATTGACGTCGGCCGGCAGGTTGGGAAAAACCTTGCATAATTCAGGCTGAATCCGTATGATGTGAGAAAAATTAAAATAAGGAGAATATTATGGCGCTGGTCAATACCAGAAAGATGTTTGAGATGGCTTACAAAAACGGTTACGCAATTGGTGCGTTCAACGTGAACAATATGGAGATTACGCAAGGCATTGCCGATGCGGTCGCCGAAGAGAAGGCCCCTTTGATCCTGCAGGTTTCCCGGGGCGCACGCGAATATGCAAAAAACAGCTATCTGAATGCGATTATCAACGTCGTTGTCGCGGAGAACCCGGACATCCCCGTCGCGACAAACCTTGACCACGGCGATTCATTTGAGACGTGCAAGCAATTTGTCGATGATGGTTTTACCTCGGTGATGATCGATGCGTCGAGCCGGCCGTTTAAGGAAAACATCGAGATAACCAAGAAGGTTGTCAAATATGCACATGCGCGGGACGTCGTCGTCGAGGCTGAACTGGGCCAGTTGGGCGGCATCGAGGAGGACGTTGTGGGTGTACAAGACGATGATGTCAGAAAACACCTGGCTGATCCGAATCAGGTTGAAGAGTTCGTCCAGAAGACCGGCGTCGATTCTCTGGCGGTGGCCATTGGGACCAGCCATGGGGCCTACAAGTTCAAGAAGGAACCGAAGCTGGCGTTCGACGTCATACAGGAGATCGCCGATAAACTGCCGGGATTCCCGCTGGTCATGCACGGTTCGAGCAGCGTGCTGAAGGAGTTCGTCGATCTGATCAACAAGTACGGCGGCAAAATGCCGAACGCCATGGGCGTACCGGAAGAGGCTGTGAGCAAGGCGTCGAAGATGGCCATCTGCAAGGTCAACATCGATACAGACCTGCGACTGGCCCTGACGGCCAAGATCCGGCAGGTTTTTGCCGAAAAACCGGGTGAGTTCGATCCGCGTAAATATCTTGGACCGGGCCGGGACGCCATCAAGGCAATGGTCAAGCATAAGTTGCACGTGCTGGGTTGCGCCGGCAAGGCGGCCGAGTGCAGTTAAGAAACATAAAGCTGGAATTACGTGATCGGCGAGCAGGGTTGGAGCACCGAAATCGGCGATGCAATAAGGACGTCGATGACTTGAAATCGGGCGTTGTCAGTCTGTTCCAGGTTTCGACCTTTGGATTTTGGACATAGGTACTACGAAATGCAGAAGACCGGATATATCAAACGCAATCTGATAGGATTTGTCTGGCTGGCGGCAATCATCTTGTCGTCCGCGGCTTATACCCGTCAGACCCCTCAACCTGTTTCCGCCGAGCTGGCCGTCGTCGAGCAGGCCTGCAAGCTGATCTATGAGGGTAAATTCGAGGCGGCCGATGGGCTGATAAAACAAACGACCCAGGATCCGCCGGCTCAGGTTGGTCCGCCGGCCCGTCAGTTGCTTGAAATCGCCGACACATACAAGGGTATCGCACAGCAGCGTCAGACCGCACGAGGGGCTGCGTATACCGAAGCGTTTGCCGAGCTGCAAAAGCTCCGGGAGAAAATAGATCTGGGCCGCATCAGCGATGCAAACGACGCCAACGATCTCAATTCAATATTCTCGCAGGTTGCCAAAGCCGGGGAATTTGCCAACGAGACACAGAAGCAGCAAATCCTGTCTGACGCGTTTGTCAAAGAGGTTGTGCAGAAAGCGATCAACCGGGCGGCCCGGCTCGAGGTCGAAGGCAAATGGCTCGAAGCATACACGGACTGTTACGGCTGGCTGGTGGCCATCGATCCGGATAACAAGGGTTATTCCGACTACGCCGAACGTCTCCTGGACAAAGCTACGCTTGCAATGGTTTTCGAGGACAGTCCCTGCGAGACCAGTGACGAACGTTTCCAGGACGTACAAAAAGAGATGTTTGTCCAGGCGATCAATTTTCTGAATTCGTATTACGTCAGCCTTATCGATTACGGGGAAATGGCCGTCAAAGCGATTGATCGTTGTAAGCAGTTGACCGAGGTGATCAAGACACTGTCTCAGCAAAGCCCGGATGCGCAAAATGCCGGCAAGGGCGTCTCAAACCTTACGAAGATTACGTGGGAACCCCAGGAGCTGGCAGCCTGGTCCTCGACCCTGGACGGGTTCCTCGATGAGGTCAAATCCGCTTCGGACGGCCTTGTGGGACTTGGCAGAAGCAGATTCTTAGAGATTTTTGACAAGGTCCTGAAACTGAACGAAGCAACGGTGAACTTGCCCGAGCCGCTGCTGGTTTCACAATTTTCAGAAGCTGCATTTTCCGCCCTCGACCCTTATACGGTCATTGTCTGGCCCAAGCAGGTGCAGGACTTCGAGCAGATGATGACCAACGAGTTTACCGGTATCGGCATCGAGATTTCAAGAGTCAAAGGGCTGCTGACGGTATCGAGTCTCCTGGTGGACACGCCGGCGTACAACTCCGCTCTGGATGCAGGAGACGTGATAGAGAAGGTGGACGGGCTCCCAACCAAAGATATGACGCTCTTTTGTGCGGCCAAGAAAATCAAGGGGCCGGCCGGAACGAAAGTGCAATTGACGATACGGCGTCCGAGCGAGAATAAGGGGGTTGAGGACAAGGTGTTTGACACAACCATCACCCGAGACACGATAGTCGTTCCGACCGTCCGCGGCTGGCAAAGAGTCAAGGATGGAAAATGGCTCTACATGCTCGATGAAGAGAACAAGATCGGCTACGTTCGCCTCACAAGCTTTTCCTCGGATACCGCGCTGGGCCTGGAAAATGCTTTGCGCGAGCTTGAGGACGGGGGGATGAGGGGACTGATCCTGGACTTGCGGTCCAACACCGGCGGATTGCTGGACCAGGCGGTTGCGGTGGTCGACAAATTCGTCGAAGAAGGCACCATTGTCAGTCGGCAGCCCAGAGCCGGCCAAATGGCGATCTATGAAGAGGCGCACAAGCGAGGAACGCATCCGAATTACCCTCTGGTCATTTTGATTAACTCGCGCTCGGCCAGCGCTTCTGAAATCGTCGCCGGAGCACTGGCGGACCCCGTTCACAAGCGGGCTGTTCTGGTGGGGGCCAGAACGCACGGCAAAGGCAGCGTGCAAGGCATAACGGGCTATCTGGGCAAAGGGGCGCAGTTGAAATACACGATGGCCTACTATCACTTGCCGTCCGGCCAAAAAGTGGAAAGCCAGGAGGCGGCCGAGAAAAAAGGAACGAAGGATTGGGGCGTCGCGCCGAACGTCGAGGTGGACCTGCGAAGCGACGAGTTCAAGGAAATGCTTGACGTGCAAAGGCAGAACGACGTGCTGGTGAAAGCCGACCACGAACAGACCAATGAAGATTTCAAAAAGCACACGATCAAGGAAACGCTCGATACCGACCCGCAATTGGCGGTCGGTTTGTTGGTTGTTCGCAGCAAGCTCATCCAGTCCGAAACGCTGGCCCGGGCACAACTGAATAATTGACGTGTATCACTAACCTTTTGGCTTTTTGCGGGTGTATTGATTTGGCCATTCCGGACGATGTAAGCAAGCTGGAGCAGCAGAGGCAGGAAAAGCTGTCCCGGCTCAGAGAATTGGGTGTTGAGCCTTACGGAACCAGATACGAGGGGGCCGAGCCGGCGGAAGAAATCAAGGGCAGATTCAAAGAGGATGACCCTTCACAGCAGGCCAATTGCGCCGGCCGGATCGTGCTGCTGAGGGATATCGGCAAGCTGATCTTTATCACGCTGCGCGACCGAAGCGGGACCCTCCAGATCGGGTTGAGCAAAAAATTGCTGGACGAGCAGTGGGATCTGGCGAAGCTGCTCGATCTGGGCGATGTCATCGGTGCCGCCGGGCCGTTGGGCAAAACCAAAACCGGTGAAATCACGATATGGGCCGACCGGCTCGTGCTTCTGAGTAAATGTCTGCTGCAGCCGCCGGAGAAATTTCACGGCTTGTCGGACACCGACCAGAGATACAGGCAAAGGTATGTGGACTTGTGGGCCAATCCGGAAGTGATGGAGCGCTTCAAGAAGCGCAGTGCGATCATTACCACGATCCGCGAGTTTCTTCAATCCAGGGGTTTCCTGGAAGTCGAGACGCCGATGATGCAGGCCATCGCCGGCGGAGCGGCCGCCCGGCCTTTCGTCACGCACCATAACAGCCTCGACATGGATCTGTTCCTGCGTATTTCACCCGAGCTGTTTCTAAAAAGGCTGCTCGTCGGCGGACTGGAAAAGGTCTTTGAAATCAACCGGAATTTCCGCAACGAAGGACTCAGCCGGCGGCATAATCCTGAGTTCACCATGATGGAAGTCTATCAAGCCTACGCGGATTACAACGTGATGATGGATCTCACCGAGGAGCTGGTTTCCCTTTGCGTCCAAAGGCATTGCAGCGGCAGCCGCCTTCAGTTCGGCGAGCACACGATTGACTTCACCCGGCCGTGGCGCCGCGCTAAATATGCGGATTTGCTGAAGGAATACGGCGGCTGCGACATAAACGATATAACAACGGTCAGGGCAAAAGCCCGGCAGCTCAACCTGGACGAAGCGGATATGGACGACGCCGTGGTGGTCAACGAAGTATTCGAGTCCACGGTTGAAGATAAGCTCATCGCTCCGACGTTTGTCATTGATTATCCGGCGGCCCTGTGTCCCCTGGCCAGACGCAAGAAGGACGATCCCGATTTCGCTTTGCGGTTCGAGCTGTTTGTGGCTCGAATGGAGCTGGCGAACGCCTACACCGAGCTGAACGACCCCGCCGAGCAATATGAGAATTTCCGCAAGCAGCTTCGGGGACAGGAAGAATCTCTGACCAAGATGGACGGCGATTATGTCACGGCGTTGAAGTACGGCATGCCTCCGGCCGGCGGACTGGGCATTGGGATCGATAGGCTGGTCATGGTGCTGACCGGCGCCGAAAGTATCCGTGACGTCGTGCTGTTTCCGCTTCTAAGACCTGCAAAAGCTCAGAGCTGAACCGCACGTGAACCGACCCCTGAAACGTGGGGCTACATTGTAGCGACCGGGAACCCGCGGGTGACACAATGCTGAAATTGTTTCTCTGGCTGCGATATCTCCGCAAAAGAAAGATCGTGTTTCTGAGCATTGCCGCGGTCGCCGTTTCCGTGGCGCTGCTGATCGTTGTTGCCAGCTTGTTCACCGGTTTCATCAGCGCGTTCGAGCACGCCGCCGTCGAAGCCATCGGCGACGTGGTTCTTTCCCCGCCGATGCGATTTGCAAAGTACCCCTTGCTGATCGAGCGCCTCGAACAGACCGGAGCGGTCGAGGCGGCCACGGCGATGATGCTGGCGTCCGGTTTGCTGCACGTGGGCGTGGGCACGGGCAATGTGCGCACCGTGGAAGTTTGGGGGATCGAACCCGGCCGGCGCGCAAAAGTAACCGAATTCAAACGGTTCTTGCTTAAACAGAAAGACGCGCCGGGCGAGCCGACCTTCGATGTTCCCGGGGCTTCGGAAAAAACGGGCGGATTCGTGGGGATCGGTATATTGGGGGAGCCCGACGAGAAGACGGACGAGTATGATCCTCTGACCGCCGAGAAGATGATCGGCCAGCAGGTTGTTCTGACGACGGGAACCGCATCCGAAGCAAACAAAGGCGATGCTGCAAGGTCGGAATTCAAAAGAAGAGCCATGCCCTTTACCATTGTGGACGTTCTTCAGACGGGAGTCTATCAATTCGATGAGACCTGTGTCTATCTGCCGATAGAGAAACTTCAGAAGACTCTTTACCCGGAGGAAGAGTCACCGACGGCCGGACAAATCCTCATCAAGCTGGCGAGTGACACCGAAGCCGACGCCGCGCTGGCTGTGATCCGCGGCGTATGGCGAAGTTTCGTCGAAGAGCAATTAGGCGGCGATCCATACCTGATTCGAGATACGAGTATCGTGACGGCCAAAGAAATGCAGAAGCCCTACGTCGCCGCCTATCGAAAGCAGATGGGAATCCTGCTGGTGATATTCGGCGTCGTCAGCATCGGTGTGATCCTGCTGGTCTTCTGCATATTTTACATGATCATCCGACTCAAACAGAAAGATATCGCCATCCTGAAAAGCTGCGGCGCTACAAGCGGCTCGATTGCTTTTATTTTTGTCGGCTTCGGTGCTTGTGTCGGAGTAGTCGGCTCAGGCATTGGAGTCATCCTCGGATACATTATCACGAGAAATATCAATACGATCGAGAACTGGATCAGGATCATCTTCGGATTGAAGCTGTGGCGAAGCAGCGTGTATATGTTCAGTAAAATACCTAATCAGGTCGATTGGTCTTGGGCCGGGTCTTTCGTATTGCTGGCCATCATAGCCGCCGCGATTGGTACGCTGATCCCGGCCATTGTCGCAGCAAGAACAAGACCGGTTGAGATACTAAGATATGAATGATGAAGAATGAATATCGAACGGCCATTCGATATTCGATGTTTTTCGAGCGATGTACAAGATTATTCTTCCAACCCGTTATTTAGTGAAACGCCGGATCACGTATTTTGCGGTGATAGCGGTTTGCCTCTGCGTCTTTATTGTGCTGGTCGTGATGACCGTGATGGCGGGGCTGGTGGATGAGTTCAAGCAGAAGAACCATCAGTTTGCGGGCGATTGCGTAGTCGGCACCAAGTCGTTGGTGGGTTTCGCTTACTATGAAGACCTTTTAGAGATGCTCGAGAGGGCCGATTTTATCGAAGGTGTTTCACCCGTTATTAAGGGTTACGCATTACTGAGGCAAAGGGGCTTGGAGGGAAATGCGCGCGTCGAAATTATGGGCATCGATCCGATCAGGCATGGTCGGACGACCGGCTTCGGAGAGACACTGGATGATCATAGGGATGACGTATCCAGGGTGTTTGAGCCGGCGTACGACCCGAATCTCCCCGGATGCGTATTGGGAGCTGACCTGAAGCTGGACCTCGATACCCGCCGCGGGTACACGTACCGGACCGGTCCCGACCAGATAGCCTATTCCATTATTTGTCTGCCCTTGACGGCCAAAGGCGCTCTGGCGCAGGCCGGCACGGACATGGTCGAGACGAAAACGTTCTACTACAGCGATAATTCGCGCACGGGTTTGCCCAGGGTGGACGGCTCGCTGGTCTATTTGCCGTTCGAGCAGGCCCAGCAGCTTTGCACGGCCGGGTCCGTGAAAAGGGTCAACGCGATCCACATCAAATTCAAGCCACAGGTCGGGCTTGAAGAGGGCTGCGCGAAGGTCGCTTCGCTGTGGGAGAGTTTCAAGCAGAAACAGTCCGGCGGGGAGCAGGCTTATCTTCTGGAGACCGTAACCGTACAAAGCTGGAAAGGCTACAGACGCGAATCCATCGCGCCGATGGAACAGGAACAGACGGTCATGAGTGTGATGTTTGGCTTTGTGGCAATTACGACGGTCTTTATCGTCATGGTTGTGTTCTACATGATTATCAGCCACAAGAGTAAAGATATCGGGATACTCAAAAGCGTAGGCGTTTCGAATTTTGGTATTATCGAGCTGTTTTCGGGCTTTGCATTCCTGGTGGGACTGACGGGTTCGAGCCTTGGCCTTCTTTCCGGATGGGTGTTCCTGGTCGAAATAAATCGAATAGAAAAATGGCTTTTTGAGCGTTTTGGATTTCAACTGTGGGACAGGACAATTTATGCTATAGGCGATATTCCCAACCGGGTCGAGTTGAAAGTCGTGGTGGCTATTCTGCTGTCGGCTATTGTCGCCTGTCTGGTCGGCGCACTGGTGCCGAGCTGGCAGGCGGCAAGACAAAGACCGGCGGCGATTTTGCAGGTTAACCAGTTGTAATATTGAGGATATGAGCAAAGACGATTTCATATTGGCGGCCGAAGAACTTCACAAATCGTACCGCATGGGTTCGACACAGGTCAAAGTGCTCAAGGGCGTCGATTTAGCCATCAAGAAAGGCGAATTCGTGGCCATCGTTGGGGCCTCCGGCAGCGGCAAGAGCACGTTGTTGCATATACTGGGTGCATTAGACAGGCCCAACAAGGGCGTCGTAACGTTCGAAAAGAGGGACTTGAGCCGGTTCAGCAGCGGTGAATTGAACAAATTCCGAAACAAGACCATCGGATTTGTCTTTCAGTTCTACCACTTGCTGGACGAGCTAAGTGTGCTGGAAAACGTTTATCTGCCCGCCATGACGGGCAGAAGCGTAATCGGCTGGTTTGCCTGCCGAAAATGGGCGAAGAACCGGGCCCGGGAGCTGCTTGCCCAGCTTGGCCTGGCTGAAAGGGCCAGACACAAGCCTTATCAGCTCTCCGGCGGGGAAAGACAAAGGGTCGCAATCGGCAGGGCCCTGATGAATGAGCCGACGCTGCTTTTGGCCGACGAACCGACAGGAAACCTTGACTCGGCCGCGGGAAATGGTATTCTGGAGGTTCTTGAACGCTTGAACAGGGCTGGCCAGACGGTCGTTATGGTCACTCACGACGAACGAATCGCCCAGAGAGCCGGACGGATAGTAACGTTGGTCGATGGCAGAATAGAGCACAGACACACAAAGTAACACACGAGCTTTGACGTGTGTTACTGATGAAGGGGCACTTCATGGCAAAAAAGATTTGGCTTGATGGCAAACTTGTTGACCCGCAAGACGCCAAGATAACCGTATTTGACCACGGCCTGCTTTACGGCGACGGCGTTTTTGAAGGCATCCGCGTTTACAGCGGCAGGGTCTTTGAGCTGGACGCCCATATCAACAGGCTGTACGAATCCGCCAAGGCGATCCGGCTCGATATGCACATGGGGCAGAGCGAGCTGGCCGCTGCGGTCCAGCAAACCGTTGAAGCCAACAATGTGACGGACGGCTATATCCGCCTGGTCGTGACCCGGGGAGTCGGTACGCTCGGTCTCAATCCCTTTGTCTGCAAAAACAGGTGCATTTTCATCATCGCTGACAGCATTCAACTCTATCCCGAGGAGCTTTATGAAAAAGGGATGAGAATCATCAGCGCCGCGACGGTCCGCAATCATCCGCTGGCGATCCCGCCTCAGGTCAAGAGCTTGAACTATCTCAACAACATCCTGGCCAAGATGGAAGCGCTGGACAACAACGTGCCCGAAGCCGTTATGTACAATCACGAAGGGTATGTGGCCGAGGCGACCGGCGACAATGTCTTCATCGTCAAGCGAGGGATGATTTTCACGCCGCCGGACGAGGCCGGCGCGCTGGGCGGGATAACACGAAGTATCGTTATCAAATTGGCCAAAAAAGAAGGTCTCCAGGTCGTCGAGAAAAACCTCACGAGATTCGATTTGTACGTTTCCGATGAGTTTTTCCTCACCGGCACGGCGGCGGAGGTCATCGGGATTGTCGAGATTGACGGAAGAACTGTCGGTGACGGCAGGCCCGGCCCCATTACAGGCCTGTTGAGAAAGAAATTCTTCGAATACGCCCATGGAAAGGAGAAATAGCCGGCAGCGGATAGACTCGACTTCAAGTTTTTGAGTTTTCAGACCCGCTGTACGCCAAACGCTATGCGGCTACCGAAGCAGACCGACAGAACAGCTTCCACTTTGCGCACGGAGGTCCCTGCCTTCGGGCTTGTGGCGGAGCCCCTGAACCGGGTTAGAGAGCTAATCTATGAGCAATTGACCGAACATGCACCGGCTATCATAGGATTGACCTCACTGGCGCCCGGGCGCCAGCCGGAGGATATCAAGCGGTTGATCGAATACGTCAGCAGTCGAAGCGGCAAGATGCTTCGTCCGGCGTTGCTTTTGCTGGCCGGCCGCTCCTGCGGCGAAGAAATTACAGACCAGCACGTGCGCGTCGCGGCGATCATCGAGATGATACACAACGCGACGCTGCTGCACGACGACGTGATCGATGAAGGCCAGAAACGGCGGGGTCTGCCGACGGTAAACAACCTCTGGGGCAACGAGACCGCCGTGCTGTTAGGCGATCTTCTGTTGAGCCGGGTCTTTAAAATGTGCGCCGAGCTGGAAGAGCCGCAGGCGGCCAAAGTCGTTGCCGGGGCTGCGGTCAGGCTCTGCGAGGGAGAATTAAGGCAGGCGATTCAAAGACATGACTGGCAGTTGGACGAATCGGACTATATCGAGGCCATTACCGAAAAAAGCGCCGTTCTTTTCAGCAGCGCCTGCTACCTGGGCGCCCTCCTGGCCCGGGCGGATGAACGGCACGCTTACTCGCTGGCCCAGTACGGTCTGAACGCGGGCATCGCGTTTCAAATGGCCGACGACTTACTCGACATCGTCGGCGACGAGCGAACAACAGGCAAGACGCTGGGCAGTGACGTTGACAAACACAAGTTAACTCTGGCGGTGATACACCTGCTGAAATCCGTTGGCGACGAAGAAAAAGAGACGATCATAAATTCGTTTCTTGCCCAAGAAGGCACTCGGCGCGACAGAAACGTGCTGGTCGAAATGCTGAGCCGTCACGGCAGCCTCGAATATGCGCGGAACCGGACGCAGGAATTTGTATGCGCTGCGGTCGGCGCTTTGGCCGGCCTGGAAGAAAGCCAAGCCAAACAGGCCCTGATTGAAGTGGCGAAATTCATGGCCGGCAGAGTAATCTGATATGATCCTTGCCCTGGGATGTGGACATCTAAAATTACGTCACTCACAGAGTGACATCTTCACAACCGCATTCAATGAAAAGGCCGGTCTTAATGACCGGCCTTCTGTGCTTTATCTGTAAATGTCTGGGTAGCTTTAGAATTGATACTTCAGACCCACGCTGGCCCATGTTTCGTCTTTATCATCATTGACGGATGTATCCATGGTGACCTGATGATAAATTCCGGGGGTCAGGATGAGGTTCTGAGCCAGGTCAACGTTCGTGGACAGGCCGAACACAGCGTTGGACCAGTCGTGGTCCACGTTCGCGCCGTTCGGGCCGACGCCGTCATTGTAAATCGCCTCGGCATGGAGGTTCAGGACCTGCTCCGGCGTGTTGGGTAAGATGCCCCCGACGGTCCACGCATAGTCCAGCATGAAGATGTGGGCAAAGCCCGACGCCGTGCCACCTGAGGGGGACCTGGCCCCAACGAGGGACCCGCTCTCGGACGGCCAGAGCTTTACCAGGACGTAGCTGGGAACCACGCCGGCCGGACACAGCTTCGGCAGGGAGAGAATCGCGTGCACTTCCTGCAGGTCGGCGTCGCCGGAGCTCAGGTCCGGGTAATTGTAATAAACATACCCCAGCCTGTACTGGAGGTTGCCGTCCAGAAGGTTGTTGAGGTAATACAGGTTGTAGTCCCAGCGTTCGCCGGTTTCGAATCCGCTTGAGTTGGCCCGGTGCCCGGTGACATTGACGCCCAGCCCTGTGCCGAACAGGTTCAGGTCAACACTGGGGTGGATGGCGCTCTTATCCTGATAAATGTCAAAACCTCGCCAGACGTATTTGCCCGACCAGGTCACGTCCGCGTATCCATGCAGGTCCGAATCCTGCGCCTGGGCCAGACCTCCCGTGGCCAACAAAACTACAGCGATCCCCAAAATTCTCTTCTTCATAATCATCTCCTTTGAAAAATCCTTCGTTAAACTTCCTATACACGTAAAGCCATTGAAAGCTATTATGATTAAACGACCCACATGCCAGTTGGAAAGTTTAGCTACATCGTGCGACAAATCAAACAAAAACAGGATTTTTTCCAATTTTTTTAGGCGTGAACTACGAGGAAAAACTTCAGAAGATGGACACCGGACCCATCCGAATAAACTTTCGACAGTTCCCTATATCCGGCATATAATACCCCCATGGGTGAAAACGAGGGTAATAGGACTCTATTTAGCGGACCTGAGCAGGCTAACATACAATCGGCCTCGCCGCTGGCGGTTCGCATGAGACCAAGAAAGCTCGCCGAGTTTATCGGACAGAAACATTTTCTTGGGTCCGATAAGCTGCTTACGCGGATGCTCGAAGCAGATAGACTGAGCAGCGTAATATTCTACGGCCCGCCCGGGGTCGGCAAGACGTCGCTGGCGGCCGTGATTGCAAATCATACGAAGGCCAAATTCTACTATCTCAGCGCCCCGGCGGCTAACGTCAACGACATCCGTCAGATCATTGGGCAGGCCCGGGACAGACTCGCCGCCCAGGGGGCCAGGACCGTGCTCTTCATCGACGAGATCCATCGCTTCAACCGTGCTCAGCAGGACGTCCTGCTGGATGACGTCGAAGCCGGCATCTTGATTCTCATCGGTGCCACTACTGAAAACCCGTTTTTTTCGGTCAACTCTCCGTTGATCTCGCGAAGCACCGTGTTTCATTTCGAGCCGCTCAGCCGGGAAGATATTCTGCAGTTGCTCAAGGCTGCAATCAACGATGCGGAACGAGGGCTTGGTAAATTTGATATTGAAGCGGATGATAAGGCGCTGGAATTCTTAGCCGTCATGAGCGACGGCGATGCGCGAAAGGCTCTGACGGCCCTTGAGGTGGGAGTGCTGTCACAAATGGCTCGAACGCCCGATGCGAAGCGGATGGATAAGGGGCGTTCCGGGGCCGGGGCGGGAATAAAATTTAATCTCGATGTTGCAAAGGAGTCGATACAACAGAAGACAATTGACTATGACGGCACGGGCGACACGCACTACGACCTGGCGAGCGCTCTGCAGAAGAGCATGCGGGGTTCCGACCCGGATGCTACTGTTTATTGGCTCGCCCGGATGTTGGCGGGCGGTGAAGATTTGCGTTTTATTGCCCGGCGGATCGCGGTTTGTGCGTCTGAGGACGTAGGCAACGCCGACCCGATGGCGACCGTGCTGGCGGCCGCCGCCGTTGAGATATCCGAGTTCGTGGGACTGCCGGAAGCCCAGTTAGCGCTGGCGCAGGCGGCGCTCTATGTGGCGTGTGCGCCCAAGTCAAATGCGGCGGCGTCTGCGATTTGGCGGGCGATGGCCGATGTGAAAGAACAGACGACGCAGCGCGTGCCGAAACACTTGAAGGATAGCCACTATCCGGCTGCTAAAAAAGCCGGTTTCGGAGTTGATTACAAGTATCCACACGATTATGAAGGCGGCTTTGTGCCGCAGGATTATCTTCCGGCGGCGGCGAAAAAGAAATATTACGTGCCGACGGACAGAGGCCGCGAAAAAAATATGAAGTGTTATTTACAAAAGCTCCAGACTTTGATAGAAAAGGGCATACCTGTCGAAGACGGTGCCGCCCGGAAGGATAGGTAAATGGACAAAGCCCAGTTGCGCAGCACGTTGCTGAAGCGCCTGCATGCGATGCCTTCGGAGCAGAGGAATGAAAAAAGCCGAAAAGCATGTCGGAATCTGGTCTCGATAGAACCGTTTCAAAAGGCGTCAACGGTGATGATGTTCGTCTCGCTTCCGCATGAGGTGGATACCTCCGAGGCGATATTGCACGCCTGGCAGCTCGGTAAAGTCGTTGCGGTCCCGAAGATTTCGTGGGAGCAGAGACACATGATACCGGTACAGATTAGTTCACTTGAGACGGGTTTTTCGGTCAGCGCTTCGGGGCTGCGGAATCCCATCGCCGGCGTTCCGGTGCCGTTTGAAGACATCGACCTGGTTGTGACGCCGGCCCTCGGATTCGACAACAAGGGCAACCGGCTGGGCCGGGGCGGGGCGTACTACGACCGGTTTTTCGCCAACAGCCAGCTCAAAGCGCTCCGGTGCGGCTTTGCCTTTTCCGAACAGCTTGTGGAGTCCATACCGGTGACGGAGTACGACCAGCCGGTCGATATGGTGGTCACAGATGAAGGAATCGTACAATTTTAGTAACGTGAAAGGAGCATAAGATGGCTCGTCATCCTTTTGGCCCGGGAGCCGGGCGGGGAGCCCGAAACCGGACATATACTCTTCTTCTGGCTGGACTTCTTATAGTCATGGTGGTTGCTTTCTATTACGGCCCATTCGGCAAGAACGAGGCCGGACCGATTGACGAAGGTCTCCCTTCGGAGGTGAACACCGTGGCCGAGACGCCCAAGGCCGAGCAGCCGGCCCCGACCGTCGCACCAAGCACGCCGGAACCAAACCATGTACCCGCGCCGGCGCCAAAATCGGAACCGGTGAAGCTTACGCCGGCGCCGGCGCCGCAGCCCGGTCCCGAAGCGAATCCCGACGCCGCCCGGCTCATTGCCGAAGCGACGGCGCTGATCGATCAAAAGCCGAGCAGGATTATAGACGCCCGTGGAAAACTGAACGAGGCGCTGCGCATGCCGATGACCGCTGCGCAGCGCGCCTCTGTGAAGGACCAGCTCGCCAAGCTCTCCGAGCAATGGCTGTTCAGCAGGACAGTGGTGCCCGGTGACCAGCTTTGTGAGACGTACGTCGTCAAATTGCGCGAAACCTTGGAAATCATCAGCGAGCGATATAAAGTGCCGTGGGAGATTCTCAAGCAAATCAACAACATCAGCCGCCCCGAAGCTCTGCCGGCGGGAGAGGCAATAAAGGTCATTGACGGCCCATTCCACGTCAAGGTCTATCGTTCGACCTTCACGATGGATTTGTATCTTCAGACGACTTACGTTCGCAGTTTCAAGGTCGGCCTGGGCAAGACCGGCATGGAGACGCCGACCGGGCTGTGGCGCGTCAAACCCGGCGGCAAGCTGGTCCAGCCCATCTGGACGAATCCCGTCGACGGCAGAACATACCATCCTGAAGACCCCGATTATCCTTTGGGTTCAAGGTGGATCGCTCTGGAGGGCCTCACCGGAGAAGCCAAGGAAAGGACCGGTTTTGCCATTCACGGGACGAAGGACCCCGAACAAATCGGCGCTCAGGTCTCGCAAGGGTGCATTCGCATGCACAACGGCGATGCCATACTGATCTACAACTTGCTCATCCCGGCCTATTCGACGGTGGAAGTAGTGGACTGAAATCGCCGAGCACCAGTCCCTTAGGGACGCGGCGCGCAGGCGTCCTGAGCGAAGCGAAGGATCTGCTTTGTGCCAGCCGTGCAAGCGGTGCGTATGCTGGAGCTATGAGATTTAGCAAGCAAGGGCCCCTACTGCTGTAAATCCTGTGTCGCGCGCATCTTGCCCGCGATTCGAGGGCGGGACGCCCTCGCCACGAATTTCATTGCCAAACCGACCTCACGCAGATAATCTAACCTTACGTTTTTCAGCTTGGGCCAAGGACTGCTCGCGGCCCTCCACGAGTGGCTTAGCCACTATGAGCCAGACTTGAGCTATTCGAAAGGAAACGACAAATGGGAGTCAATCACGTTGAAAAGAAATTGCCGCTTCACAATCGCAAATCGCAAATCGCAAATCGTAAATACACTGCCCCGTGGCTTTTGGTGCTATGTGCAGTCGTGGGCCTCTGCTTATCGGCTCAGGCCGCCTGGGAGCCGGCCAAAGGCCCGCTCATGACGCGGTGGGCAAAGGAAGTTTCGCCTGACAATGCCCATCGGGAATATCCGCGGCCGCAAATGGTTCGCAAGGACTGGCATAACCTTAACGGCCTGTGGGAATACGCCATTCGGCCGAAAGACCAATCTCAGCCGCAGGAATTCGACGGGCAGATTCTTGTGCCGTTCCCTATAGAGTCGGCGCTGTCGGGCGTGATGAAGGCGGTCGGCCCGGACAACCGCCTCTGGTACCGCCGCACCTTCATTGTTCCTGATGAATGGAATTGTGGTCCCTCAAAAATCTCCGACAACCCCAGCCCGGCACCGCGCAGAAACCGTCTCCTGCTGCACTTCGGGGCCGTGGATTGGGACGCCACCGCCTGGGTCAACGGCAAAGAGGTCGGCAGCCACCGCGGCGGGTACGATCCGTTCACTCTCGACATTACCGCGGCGCTGAAAGACGCCGGGCCGCAGGAAATTATCATGAGCGTCTGGGACCCGACGAATACCGGCTACCAGCCGCGAGGCAAGCAGGTCCTGAAGCCCGGTGGCATCTGGTACACCGCCGTCACCGGCATCTGGCAAACGGTCTGGATCGAGCCGGTCAATCGTGCGCACATCAAATCGCTGACACTGATCCCGCGATTCGATGAGTCCTCGGTTGAGGTCGGAGCACTTGTCCACGGTGCGGGGGAGAGCTACAAAGTCCAATTCGAGGTAAAGGATGGTCCTAAACCGGTGGCAAAGGAATCATTCAAGGCCCTCGGTGGCAGCAGCACATGGGAGGTCCCTTTTGCCGCCGGAGCTACAGTTCGTATCGCAGGGGCCAAGCCGTGGACCCCGGATTCCCCTTTCCTTTATGACGTCCAGGTGACGTTGTTCGAGGACGACAAGGTTGTGGACCAGATCTCGAGCTATTTCGGCATGAGAAAGATCGAGGTCAAAAAGGACGAGGCGGGGATCAATCGGCTGCAACTGAACAATGAGGTCCTGTTCCAGTTCGGCCCGCTGGACCAGGGCTGGTGGCCGGATGGCCTGTACGCGGCCCCGACGGACGAGGCTTTGCGTTACGACATCGAGGTATTAAAGCAACTGGGCTGCAACATGCTTCGCAAGCACGTCAAAGTTGAGCCTGACCGGCTGTACTACTGGTGTGACAAGCTGGGCCTGCTCGTCTGGCAGGATATGCCCAGCGGCGACAAGTACATCGGCACCAGGGACCCCGACATCACGCGGACCGAGGAATCCGCGAAGCAGTTCGATATGGAGCTGAGCCGCATCATCGAGGCGTTCCGCAATCATCCCTCTATCGTGATGTGGGTGCCGTTCAACGAGGGCTGGGGCCAGTTCGACACGCCACGAGTTGTGGATATGATCAAGAAGCTCGATCCGACGCGGCTCGTGGACAACGCCAGCGGCTGGACGGATCGCGGCGTCGGCGACGTGATGGACGTGCACCAGTACCCCGGCCCGGCGGTGCCGCGTCTTGAGGAGAAGCGAGCCGTCGTGCTGGGTGAGTTCGGCGGCCTGGGCCTGCCCCTGCCCGGCCACACCTGGCAGGCCGAGAAAAATTGGGGCTACCGCAGCTTCGCCACGCGTGAGGAACTGACCGACGCCTATCTCGCTCTGATCAAGAAGCTCCACGTGATGACCGGTCAGCAGGGACTCAGCGCCGCCGTGTACACGCAGACGACCGACGTGGAGGTCGAGGTCAACGGCCTGATGACCTACGACCGCGAGATCATCAAGATGGACGCCGAGCGAGTCGCCGCCGCGAACAAAACTCTCTACACGCCGCCGGAGCCGCGACGGGCCGGTGACAAGCTGATTCCGCCCGCCACGCCGCTGGTGGCGTGCGACCCCTATTTCAGCATCTGGTCCCCGGCGGATAAGCTCACCGACGACGACACCGTTCACTGGACCGGCAAGCCCCACCGCCTGACCGGCATGGTTCGTATCGACGGCAAGCCCTATCGCGTCATGGGCGCCAGCCCGGGCGCCGTCCCGGCGCTGGCACAGACGAGCCTGGCCGTCCTGCCCACGCGTACCATTTACACGTTCGAGGGCGCCGGCGTAGCCCTGACGCTGACGTTTATGACGGCCGCGTTGCCGGAGGATATCGACGTTCTCTCTCGCCCCGTGACTTACCTCACATGGGAGTTCAAGGCGATAGATCGCAAGGAGCATGACGTGTCGCTCTACTTCGATGCTTCCGGCGAACTTACCGTCAATGAGCCGAGACAGCAAATCGTGTGGTCGCAGGAACAGGTGAACGATCTGGACGTTCTCAAGATCGGCTCCAAGGACCAGCCGATCCTCGCTAAGCGGGGCGATGACATACGGATCGATTGGGGTTATCTCTACGTTGCGGCACCCGTCTCGAAGGCCATCCGGCGAGAGAATTACCCGCGGGCCTCTCTGCACCAGAGCTTTGTCGAGGAAAGTTTGGAGATGACTAAGCTCGAGCACCCGGCTCCGCCCGCGAACGCGGATACCGTAGCAAGTGCCTTTGTGTTTCAGTTGGGCTCTGTCGGCTCCAAGCCTGTCTCGCGCTGGCTGATGCTGGCCTATGATGACCTTTACTCGATTCAGTACATGCAAAAGAACCTGCGGCCGTATTGGCGTCGCAATGGCTGGGAAGCCGCCGACTTGCTCAAGGCCGCCGCCGGCGACTATGAGTCGCTGAAGAAACGTTGCGCGGCGTTCGACGAAGAGCTGATGGCCGATCTGACGAGAGCCGGCGGGCAAAAGTATGCGAGGCTGGCTGCGCTTGCCTATCGCCAATGTTTCGCGGCAGGCAAGTTCGTTGCGGACGACAACGGCCAGCCGATCTCGTTCTGCAAGGAGAACCATTCCAACGGCTGCATCGGAACCTCCGACGTGTTCTACCCGATGGCCCCGCAGTTTCTGCTCTTTGGGCCTTCTGTAGCCAGGTCCTTCCTTGTTCCGTTCATGAACTACGCCGCGTCCGACCGATGGAAGTTCCCCTTCGCTCCGCACGACCTCGGCCAGTATCCGCACGCCAACGGCCAGCGCTACGGCGGCGGCGAGCGAACCGAGGAGAACCAGATGCCCGTCGAGGAGAGCGGCAACCTGCTGCTGCTCATGGCGGCGGTCGCCCAGATGGAAGGCAACGCCGACTTCGCGGGGCTATACTGGCCGCGGCTGGAACAGTGGGCCGAGTACCTCAAGGCCAAAGGCTTCGATCCGGAGAATCAGCTTTGCACGGATGACTTCGCCGGCCATTTGGCTCACAACGTGAACCTCAGCGTCAAAGCAATCTGCGGCCTCGGGGCGTTCGCCAAGCTCTGTGACATGCGCGGCGACAAGGCCAAGGCGCAGGAGTACTCCAAGCTGGCGAAAGAGTTCGCCGCCCGCTGGGTGAAGGAGGCCGCCGACAGCTCACGTGTCGAGGGCGTCCCGCCCTCGATTCGCGGGCAGGATGCCCGCGACACGCAAGGGCAAGATGCCCTCGCCACGGATCATTTCCGCCTGGCCTTCGATAAATCCGGCACCTGGAGCCAGAAGTATAATCTGGTCTGGGACCGCATCCTCGGCCTGAACCTGTTCCCAGCGGAGATCGCCCGCAAGGAGATGGACTTCTACCGCAAGACGCAGAACAAGTACGGCCTGCCGCTCGATAACCGCTCGCTGTACACCAAGCTGGACTGGATTCTCTGGACCGCGACACTGACGCAGAAACGCGCGGACTTCGAGGCCCTGGTCGATCCGGTGTACCTGTTCCTCAACGAGACGCCCGACCGCTCGCCGATGACGGACTGGTACTTCACGAACGACGCCCGCAAGCGGGGCTTTACGGCCCGGCCGGTCGTCGGCGGCGTCTTTCTGCAGATGCTCTACGACAAGGCCGTCTGGAAGAAGTACGCTGGCCGTGACAAGACCAAAGCCGCCGGCTATGCCCCCATGCCCAAGGCGCCCGTACTCCTGACCGTCGCGCCGACGGCACAGGATGAGCCTGTCACGTGGCGATATGCCACGCGCAGGCCCGCCGATGGCTGGTTCCAGCCCGATTTCGACGCCGGCGCGTGGCTGGAGGGCAAGAGCGGCTTCGGCACCGAAGGCACGCCCGGGGCGATCGTGAACACCACCTGGGCCACGCCGGACATCTGGCTGCGGCGAGAGTTCACGCTGCCCGAGGGCAAGTGGGATAACATCGGCCTGAAGGTGCATCACGATGAGGACGTGGAGACCTACATCAACGGCGTACAAGCCGCCGCCGCGACCGGCTACACGACCGCCTACGAGTCCCTGCCCCTGAACGAGGCTGCCAAAGCCGCCCTCAAGCCAGGCAAGAACCTCCTGGCCGTCCACTGTCGCCAAACCGGCGGCGGCCAATACATCGACGCCGGACTGGTGAACGTCACGGAACAAGCGAAAAAGTAATTCGGTGTTTTCGTTACTAATGAAAGAAGCAGCCGTATGGAGACAGCGGAATGAACCGACGGGAATTTGTTAAGTGTGTCGCAGGTGGAGCTATGGCAGCGGCGTTGCCGAACCTCGGCCGTTCGATGGCTGCCGGCGGCGCGAACGAGATCGAGCGGCCCAATATTGTTTTGATCATTGCCGATGACCATGGACGCGAGGCGATGGGCTGCTACGGCAATCCCGTCATCAAGACGCCGAATCTTGACGGCCTTGCGGCTGAGGGCGTGCGATTTACCAACGCCTTCTGCACGACGGCCAGTTGCAGCGCCAGCCGGTCGGTGATTTTGTCCGGCATGTATAACCACGCCAACGGCCAGTACGGCCACCAGCACAGCTATCATCACTTCATCTCGTTCGAGAACATCAAGTCGCTGCCGGTGCTGCTGAGCGAAGCCGGATACCGAACGGGACGGATCGGCAAGTACCACGTCGCGCCCGACAGCGTCTATAAATTCGATGTCACGCTGCCGGGAAGCGCCCGCAGCCCCGTCCAGATGGCCCAGAATTGCCGGGATTTCGTCGTCGGTGACAGTAAACCGTTCTTCCTTTATTTCTGTATGGATGACCCGCACCGCAGCGGCAACGTAGCGGAAGATTTGCCCGGCAAACCCGACCGCTTCGGCAACAAAGCCGAAGGAGGCTATCCCGGCATAAAAGAGGTCACGTACGAGCCGAAGGACGTGGTCGTTCCGCCGTTCCTGCCCGACATTCCCGAATGCCGCGCGGAGCTGGCACAGTACTATCAGTCGGTTTCTCGTGTTGACCAGGGCGTAGGCCGGCTGTTAGGCGTTCTCAAAGAGGCCGGCCAGTACGACAATACGTTGATTATCTACATCTCCGATAACGGCGTGGCCTTCCCGGGGGCCAAGACGACGCTATATGAGCCGGGGATGAAACTTCCGTGTATCGTGCGCCAACCGGGGCAGCAAAAGAAGGGTATCACCTGCGATGCACTGATCAACTGGGCGGACCTGGCGCCGACGATTTGTGACTTCGCCGGCGCGCCGTCGGGCAACGATACCTGCCAGGGCCGGTCCTTCAAAGCAGTGCTCGAACAGGAACATCCGAAAGGCTGGGATGTCACTTACGCCTCGCATACGTTCCACGAGATCACGATGTATTACCCGATGCGCGTCGTGCGCGAGAGGAAGTATAAGCTGATCTGGAATATCGCTCACGGGCTGGATTACCCGTTCGCCAGCGACCTGTGGGCTGCCTCGACGTGGCAGGCGACGGTACAAAACAACCGAAAACTCTACGGCAAGCGCACCGTCGAGGCCTACCTGCACCGGCCGAAATTCGAGCTGTACGACTTGGAAAACGACCCGGACGAGGTGAAGAACCTGGCCGACGACCCCACGTACGAAAAAGTGCTCAGCGACCTCAAAACCAAACTCAAAGCTTTCCAGAAACGAACGAACGACCCGTGGCTGCTCAAATGGGACTACGAATGAAAGATGCGCCGGAGCTTGACAGACGGCTGTTCGCGGCTATGATGTCCTTTGAGCACGCTGCCCGCACCGGTCACGTGGGGTAGGAGAATAGAAAAATCAAGTAGGCAGGGGAATGTAAATGGCGCTGTTATTAGGATACGATGTCGGAAGCTCGTCGATCAAGGCGACGCTGATGGATGCCGGGACGGGCAAGGTGCTGGCCGCCGCGACTTCGCCGGACAAGGAGCTGGAGATTATCGCAAAGCAGTTGGGTTGGGCTGAGCAGCATCCCGCAACATGGTGGGAGCACGTTAAGGCCGCTACGCAGAAGATCAAGGCTCAAGCCAAATTTAACACCGGCGATGTGAAGGCGATAGGCATTTCGTATCAGATGCACGGGCTCGTGGCCGTGGACAAGAACAAGGATGTCTTGAGACCGTCGATTATCTGGTGCGACAGCAGAGCGGTGCAGATCGGCCAGCAGGCGGCAAAAGACATCGGAGAAAAAAAGTGTCTCAAGAGACTGTTTAACCTGCCGGGCAATTTTACGGCGTCGAAATTGAAGTGGGTGATGGAAAACGAGCCTGACGTTTATTCCAAAATTCATAAGATCATGCTGCCCGGCGATTACATCGCCATGAAGATGACGGGCGAGATCAAGACAACGCCGTCGGGTCTGTCTGAAGGGATAATGTGGGATTTTGAAGCGGATGGCCTGGCCGGCTTTGTGCTCGAGAACTATGGCATTTCCGGCGAGCTGATTGCTGAGACGGTCCCGACGTTTTGCGTCCAGGGTGAGCTGACCAAAGAGGCGGCCAAAGAGCTTGGACTTGCCGCCGGGACTAAGGTGAGTTACCGCGCGGGCGATCAGCCGAACAACGCGCTGTCGCTGAGCGTCTTGCAGCCGGGCGAAATCGCCGTTACGGCGGGAACCTCCGGCGTGGTGTACGGAGTCAGTAACCAGAAGAAATACGACCGGCTGTCGCGAGTGAACGTTTTTGTGCACGTCAACCATTCGGCGGCAAAACCCCGGTACGGCGTGCTGCTGTGCCTCAACGGGACGGGGATTTTGAATAGCTGGCTCAAGCACAATTTCGTAGCCGGCGAGGGATTGGACTACGAGCAGATGAACAAGCTCGCGGCGCAGGCGCCGGTCGGCTGCGATGGCCTCGTTATTCTCCCGTATGGCAACGGCGCCGAGAGGACCTTGGAGAATAGAAACATCGGGGCCTCGGTTCACGGATGGAATTTCAACGTGCACAAGAAGGCCCACTTCCTGCGGGCCGCTCAGGAAGGAATCGTCTTTGCGCTGAACTACGGCCTGGGCATCATGCGGGATATGGGCATCCAGCTATCGACCGTCAAGGCGGGCAACGCGAATATGTTCCTGAGCCCGTTGTTTGCCGAGGCGTTTGCCACCGTCACCGGGGCGACCGTTGAGCTTTACAACACCGACGGCTCGCAAGGCGCCGCCCGCGGCGCCGGTATCGGCGCGGGCATCTACAAGAGCCCCGAAGACGCCTTCGCAGGCTTAAAGCCCGTCAGGAAAATCGAGCCTGATAAGAAATCCGCTTCCAGCTATCAGGAAGCCTATCAAAGATGGGAAGATGTTTTACAAAAACAATTGAAGGAGTAATCGAAGATGGCAGAGAAATCTTTACATAGTATATGCCGATGGACGTTCAACCCCGGCAAGGGCGGGTTCGTACCCGGCGACATGCGGCCGCAGTGGGGCGGCAAGTTCGGTACGCCCGAGATGATTAAGTTAGTGGCCGACAAAATTGCTCCGAAGCTGCCGGACAACGTCGAGTTAGGCATCGAGATGCACTACGACGCGGAGGTCGATGACAAGAACGCCGCCGCGGTCGCCGATGCCCTGGTGGATAGCAAGCTCTATCTGGCCATGATTACGCCTGGAGCGCACTGTCACTTCGGCTACGGCGGCGTTGCGTCACTCGACCCGAAGGAGCGAAAGGCCGCGGAGGAATTAGGGACAAAAACGGTAGACCTGGCGTACGGCACGCTGAAAAGAGCCTGGCACAAGGACGCTGCGAAGGCCCCGGCGCTGATTATATGGAACGGCTCGTTCGGATACGATATCGCGACGGTTGGCATCAAGCAAATGTACCAGAACCTCAAGGAAAGCATCGCCGGGCTGTGCAAATACGAGAAGAAAAAGGGCGGCAGCCTGTACATCGGCTTCGAGCCCAAGCCCAACGAGGGACACCCGGCCATGCTCATCCCGACGGTGGCCAGCGCGCTGCTGTTCTGGAGAAAAATCGAAGACGAGTTCGGCGTCTCAAGAGATAAGAAAGGCGTCAATAAAGAGTTCGGGCATTCGGAGATGATCGGCCTGGACCACGTCTATGACACCGTTGAAGAATTGGACAACGATGCGATGGTTCACATGCACCTCAACAGCCAGGGCTATAACGACGGCATCATTCTCGGCGGGCCGGGCAAGTACGACATCGACCACGGCGCAAGAATCAACGGGATGAATATTGCGATTGCCGGCCTGATTCAGAAAGCAGGCTACGCCCGATGGAAAGGCCACGACATGCAGACGCGGGCCTACGACAACACCGAGCAGGGCATCGACCGCGTGGTGCGAAGCGTGCTGAGCTGGGAGGCGTGCGAAAAGGCCGCGCAAGAGCTGGACACCAAAGCCCTGATGAGCGTGCTGGCCAAGCGCCAGACCGCTAAAGCCGAAGATATGATGCGGGCCGCCGTCGTCAGTGCTCAGAAGCACTTCGACAAGATGTACAAATAACGCTGTCCGTGTTGATGTGGGGAAAAATGAGCTCAACGACGCTTACCCGCCGCCAGCTTTTGAAAGCGGTGGGATTTGGTGCGGCGTCACTGCCGCTGCCGCGATGCCTACAGGCGGCAGATCCCTCGAATGACAGGGCGTCGAGGGGCAAGCCCAACATTGTCCTGATCATGGCCGATGATATGGGCTTTTCGGACATCGGCTGCTATGGCGGCGAGATCCATACGCCGAATCTGGATAAGCTCGCGGCGGGCGGGCTTCGCTTTACGCAATTCTACAACGCCGCCCGATGCTGCCCGACGCGGGCGTCGCTGCTGACGGGCTTATATCCGCACCAGGCGGGAATCGGACACATGGTCGGCAATTCGGGGTATCCCGCCTATCAGGGCTACCTGAACGAGCGCTGCGTGACCATTGCCGAGGCGTTGAAGCCGGCCGGGTATCGAACCCTCATGTCCGGCAAGTGGCACGTCGGCGAGAGCCGGCCCCACTGGCCGACCGACCGGGGATTCGACAGATACTTCGGCCTGATCAGCGGCGCCGCCAATTATTTCGATATTGCCCAGGACAAAGCCCAAGGCGTCAAGCGCCAGATGGCGATGGACGACCAGCCCTATACGCCGCCCGAAGAAGGCTTTTACATGACCGATGCCCTCACCGATCACGCCGTAGAATTCATCGAGGGACACGGCCGAGGCGAGCAGCCGTTCTTCCTTTATCTGCCGTATACGTCGCCGCATTGGCCGCTGCACGCCTGGCCGCAGGACATCGCAAAGTACAAAGGAAAATATCTCAAGGGCTGGGATGCGCTGCGTCAGGAACGTTACGAGCGGATGGTCAAGATGGGGATCATCAGCGATAAATGGAAGCTCTCGCCGCGAGATACGACCACGTGGCCCTGGGACGACGAGAAGAACAAGGAGCTGCTGGATTTGAAGATGGCGGTTTACGCGGCACAAATCGAGCGGATGGATTACGGCATCGGCAAGGTGCTCGACAAGATTAAGGAAATCGGGGCCGAGCAGAATACCCTCGTCTTGTTCCTTGCCGACAACGGTGGCTGCGCCGAGGGCGGGCCGGTCGGCTTTGATAATCGAAAGAACGGATTGCCCCCGGGTGGCGCTGATTCGTTTATGAGCTACGGCCTTTCGTGGGCCAATGCGAGCAATACGCCGTTTCGGCGCTACAAGCACTGGGTGCACGAGGGCGGGATCGCGACGCCGCTGATTGCGTACTGGCCGGCGGTGATTAAGAGCGCCGGCGAGCTGACACACCAGAGCGGCCATCTTATCGACGTTATGGCCACCTGCCTGGACGTTGCGGGGATCGAGTACCCAAAGACTTACAAAGGGCAAGAACTTACGCCGCTGGAAGGCAAGAGTTTGCTGCCGATCTTCAAAGGGGAGAACGGGCAAGGTCACGAGGCCATTTATTGGGAGCACGAAGGCAACCGGGCCGTCCGGCAGGGCAAATGGAAGCTCGTCGCCGCCCATGGCCAGCCGTGGGAACTCTACGATCTGGAGGCGGACCGCACGGAGCTGAGCGACTTGGCCGACAAGTTCCCCGAGAAGGTCGAGCAGCTCAAAGGCTTGTATCAAAGCTGGGCGAAGCGCTGCGGCGTGCAACCCTGGCCAATCAAGAAGCCCAAGGCGAAAAAATAAATCAGCAGACTCGCATCCGCCGGCAAGATATGGAAAAAGCCCGCCTGTTCTTTATCGACAACCTGAGAATCCTGCTGATTACGCTGGTCGCGATGATCCATCTGTCGATCAGCTATGGAGGGTCGGGTTCCTGGTACTACAAAGAGGGTCAGGCGGATGAACTTTCATCCATCATATTGTCCTGGCACAACGGGACTGTCCAGTCCTTCTCGATGGGCCTGTTCTTCCTGATCGCCGGCTATTTCACCCCCGGCTCATACGACCGCAAAGGGCTACGGCAATTCCTCATGGACCGGCTGCTGCGTCTGGGTATCCCGATGCTTTGCTACGATTTTGTCATCGGCCCGCTCATAGCTTATCCGCTCATTCAGGCCGGCGCCTGGCAGTCCACCGGCTCTTATGCCGACTACCTTGCCCGGTATTACAGCCGGTTTCACATCGGCACGGGCCCCTTGTGGTTCGCCGAGGCCTTGTTGATATTCGCGTTTGGCTACGCTCTGTGGCGATGGGTGGCAGGCTTCCCTGAGGGAGGCATGGCCGACCTGCGAAGAGCCATCCCCGTAGGGGCAACCCCGTGTGGTTGCCCGGTTCATGGGGCGGCCACATGGGGCCGCCCCTACATGAAGCTGCCACCCCTTTCCGGCAACCTGACAATAGCAGCTTTCGCGGTCGCTTTGGGTATCGTCAGCTTTCTCGTGCGGATATGGCTGCCCATCGGCTGGGCGTTCGAACCCTTGAATCTTCAGTTTCCTTTCTTCCCGCAGTATATCTGCCTGTTCATTGTCGGCGTTTTGGCTTATCGCCGCGATTGGCTGGTGCGGATTCCTGATTCGATGGGAAGACTCTGGCTCTGCGCCGCCGTCACCCTGGTTCTGGTTGTTTTTCCCGTTCTGGTTGTGGCCGGGGGAGGACTCAACGGGGACATCACACCGTTTGCCGGCGGTCTCCACTGGCAATGCTTTGCCTACGCCGTCTGGGAGCAGGCCACCGGCGTGGCGATCATCGTTGCTTTGCTGGTCTTGTTCCGTAAGCACCTCAACCGCCAGGGAAAACTGTCACAGGCCGCCTCCGCCGGCGCCTACACGGCCTATATCATTCACGGCCCAGTCATCATCCTCGTGGCCCTGGCCATCAGGAGCGTCACGCTGTACCCGCTGCTGAAATTCGCGCTGGCCGTACTGATTTCGGTGCCGCTGTGTTTTGCCCTCGCCAACATCATCCGCAAACTGCCGCTGGCGAAGAGAATCCTCTGACGGGGTGGCAGCCTCAAGCGAAGCTTGGGGATGGCGTTCGAGATATTGACCATCCCCATCCGTCAGCCGGCGGGCTGCCGGATCGGCTTTGAGGCTCGCCACGAAACTGCCCTTGCTTTTGTCGGCTTGGGCCGATAGACTCATTAGCCATATTAAGGATTTGGACAGGATAACGGGATGAACAGGAAAAATAATCATGTATATCCTGTTATCCCGTCAAAAAAATCGCAAATCGACAATCGTAAATCGAAAATCTTATGACCTTTGCTATCGAGACGAATGGATTGACCCGCTGTTTTGGCGAGCTGCGTGCGGTGGACGGCCTCGATTTGCGCGTCGAAGCCGGCAAATTTTACGGTTTTCTCGGCCCGAATGGTGCCGGCAAATCAACCACGATCAAGATGCTCACAGGCCTGCTGGCACCTACGTCCGGCACGATGCGCATCTTGGGCGAGGAGGTGAGCGACGCCGACAAAGCCCGAGAAATCAAGCGGCGGGTAGGGGTCGTGCCGGAGGAGCTGGCCTTGTTCGACAATTTGACGGGGCGTGAATACCTGACATTTATCGGCCGCATGTATCGCCTGCCCGCCGAGACGGTTCGCGAACGCTCCCGCGAGCTGCTGACCATGATGGACCTGGATAACCAGGAGAAGAAGCTCACCCTCGAATACTCCCACGGGATGAAGAAGAAGCTCACCCTGGCGGCGGCGCTGATTGCGAATCCGGACCTGCTGTTTCTCGATGAGCCGTTCGAGGGCGTGGACGCCGTTGCCTCGCGCGTGCTGCGCGAGACGCTCAAACGCTGCGTGGCGCGCGGCGCGACGGTGTTCCTGACGTCGCACGTTCTGGAGATCGTGGAGAAGCTCTGCACGGACGTCGGGATTATCGCCAAAGGCAAGCTCGTGCACCAGACTACGATGGACGAGATTCGCGCCGGCGGCTCGCTGGAAGAACGATTCCTGCAAGCGGTGGGCAGCGACCACGTGGAGCAGCAGAAGCTAAGCTGGCTGGAGGACTAAATGGACTGGAGCCAACTGGGCACAATCCTCTGGCTGCGCTGGCGTCTGAGCCGGAATCAATGGTCCCGCAGCGGCAAGATAAACGCCGTCCTGACGATGATTGCCGTGGTGGTTGGATTTGGCGTCGGGGCCGCGGGCGGGCTCGGCGGCGTGTTGGCGGGTGCTTTCGCTCTGTCAAAAGCATCGCCGACGGTCATGTTGGTCGTGTGGGACCTCATCGTCGTGGCGTTTCTGTTTTTCTGGATGATCGGCGTCGTCACGGAGCTCCAGCGTTCCGAAACAATCGACATCAGCCGGATGCTGCATCTGCCCGTTTCGCTGCGAGACATCTTCTTAGTGAATTACGTTGCCTCGCATCTGACCTTGAGCATCATTCTGTTCCTGCCGGCGATGCTTGGCCTGAGCCTGGGACTGATCTTCGGCAAGCAATGGTCCATGGTTTGCATGTTTCCGTTAGTGCTCGGTTTGATCTTCATGGTCACGGCCTGGACGTATTGCCTGCGAGGCTGGCTCGCCGCGCTCATGGTCAACAAGCGGCGGCGCCGCGCCATTATCGCCGGAATCACCTTTACACTCGTCTTGCTCAGCCAGCTTCCGAACCTCCTCGGCAACTTCATGTTCGGTCACGAACGGCATCGGCCCCGGCCGGCGATAACAGTGCCGCTGGACGGGCAGACCCCCACCCGCGACAACAAGGTACGCCTTCCCCCCGCCCTATTGGCAGCGCATAAGTACGTGCCCTTCTTATGGGTGGGCAACGGGGCCATGTCACTGGCCCAGGGCCATATCTGGCCTGCGGTCCTGGGCGCCGCCGGTGCGATGGGCATTGGCGGATTGGGCCTGAGGCGCGCCTACCGGACCACTCTGCGTTTCTACCAGGGACAGGCAACCGGCACAAAGGCCGTACGAAAGGCTCGTGTGGCAAAGGCGGCTGTGGTCCGAGGGAGCCTGCTTGAAAGAAGGCTGCCGGGCGTTCCCGACGAGGTAGCGGCGGCGGCTCTGGCATTTTTTCGTTCGATGATGCGGGCGCCGGAAGTGAAAATGGCGCTGGCGATGAATTTTATTATGCTGCTGATTTTCGGGGCGATGATCCTGCTGCGGCGTTCGGCTGCCCTCGGCGATTCGGTCAAGCCGTTCATCCTCACCGGCGCGATGGTGTTCATACATCTCGGCATGAGCCAGCTCATGTTCAATCAGTTCGGCTTCGACCGGGGTGGATTCCGCCAGCTCGTCCTGCTGCCGGCGCCGCGAAAGTGGATCCTGATGGGAAAGAATCTTGCATTCGCGCCCATTGCACTGGCCATGGGACTGACCGTTCTGGTGCTGGCCGCGCTGGCGCTGCATATCTCGCCGATTGTCTTTCTGGCCGGCGTCTTGCAGTTGGCGTCGGTCTTCCTGATAGTCAGTATGGGGGGAAACCTCCTGTCCACACTGTTTCCGCACCATGTCGCTGCGGGGTCGCTGAGGCGGACAAAGACATCGGCGACCACGACGCTGCTGATCTTCTTGTCGCGCATGCTGTTTCCGGCGGCGATGATTCCGCTGTTTATTCCACCGGCCCTGGGGCCGCTGTTGTCCCGTCTGGGCTGGCTGCCCGCCGCGCCGGTGAACCTCCTGCTCTCGGCGGTTTTGCTGGCCTTACTCACCCTCCTGTACAGGCTCAGTCTGGCTCCTTGTGGCGAGCTGTTACAGCAGCGTGAAAAGAAGATCCTCCAGGTCGTCACCGAAGAAGTGGAGTGACCCCGGTTGGTGCTCATCTCGCATTTTCGATTCTTGACTGTCGTCAGACAACTTTCAAATCGGCATTCGGCAATCGGAAATCGCCAATCAGGTAATCAGCATGGCGTCGCCGTAGGAGTAGAAGCGGTAGCGCTGCTCGATGGCGTGGTGGTAGGCGGCGAGAATTCTGTCCAGCCCGGCGAAGGCCGCCACAAGCGCGAGCAGCGACGATTTGGGCAGGTGGAAATTCGTGATCAGGGCGTCGGTCATCTTGAATTGGTAGCCGGGCGTGATGAACAATTCCGTTGTGCCGTTCTCGATACTCGATATCCTTTGACCCGGCTCAGGGCCTGCTTTGGTAGGGGCGGCCCTGCGTGGCCGCCCGAGCGCCGAGAATGCATTAGGGCAACCACATGGGGTTGCCCCTACGTCGAAGGGACGGGCTCGACTCTCGCCTGCGGTACACGTGCCGCTTCGTCCTTCGTCCTTTCGTCCATCGTCCGTCGTTGCCGCCGCCTGTCGGGCGGCTGATTCCAGGACTCGCGTCGAGGTTGTGCCGACGGGAATGATTCGCCCGCCGTCGTTCTTTGCCGCATTGATGATCCCTGCGTTTTGCTGGTCGATGCTGAACCATTCACGATGGATTTGGTGGTCCTCGATATTCTCAGCAGTAATGGGCTTGAACGTCCCGGCGCCGACATGGAGAGTGACAAAAGCGAAGTGTATGCCGGCCTGTTTGAGCTGCTCGATGAGCGATTCGGTAAAGTGCAGTCCGGCAGTCGGCGCCGCGACAGCACCGGCGCGTTTAGCATAGACGGTCTGATAGCGCGATTCGTCGGACGCCGCCCGAGCAGGGTCGTCGTCCCGTTTGATGTAGGGCGGTAGTGGCGGAAAGCCAATTATCTCAAGCACCGTGTGAGCATCCGCATCGCTCTTTATCTCCAGCCGGCATTTGCCTTCCTGTGCTTTTTCAAGCAGCACGGCCTCACAGAAATCGGCTTTGCGTTTGTCCTTTAGAAAGAGCGGATCGCCGGGTTTGAGCCTGCGGGTTCCTTTTAGATATACGGTCCATACGCCATCGGCATCCTCGGACAGAAACAGTCCTTCGAGTCTGGCCCCGGTCGGTCGCCGGGCGAAAAAACGGGCCGGCATGACTTTCGTATCGTTGAGCACAAGGCAATCGCCGGGCGAAAGAAAATCGCCGATACGGCTGAACCGGCTGTCCAGAATCTCATCGGCGCAGCGCTTCAATACCAGCAGCCGGGAGTCGCTTCGAACCGATAGGGGCTCCTGGGCGATCAATTCCTGCGGCAGGTCATAACTGAGCTTCTCAGTCCTCATGGGCAAACGTTATCAGACGGTTTGGAAATTGACAAAAAAATTTTCGCCGAATACCGGGCGAATTTTCTGCGTTTGCAAGTTGACGCAGAATTTCCCGGCAAGCAATAGGACATCCTGGACGATAGGGATACCGTGAATCCAACGTGTACGAAAGGTCTTTATCAAGGGTTTTGGGAATGGTCGCCAGAGAGCACTTCGAGGCAGAGGCAACGTCAATCGCCGCTTTAGAGCGCGGCGAGCTTACCAGACGAATCAAGAACTTCAGAGGCCGGTTCAAGTTGGATTTCACAGAGGATTACCTGAACAACCTCAGCGTTGACAGGCTCCGCCACATCCTTTTAGCCGCGTTGATTAACGCCAAGCCGAACGCGTAGAAACTTTTGCCCGCCTTTCCGTCAGGCATCAGCCGATGCCCCGGCATTGCCCACAGACAAAAAAGGCGGACACGGTATCCGCCTTAGCTCGAAATAGCCTGCGAAAGCTTAATACCACACCGTCGGCTTATAGCCCAGGCCTCCCCAGCAACTCTTCTGTACGAAGTGCAGGTCTTTCTTGCCATCGTCGGTCGTAGGGGGGTAGTTGCTGCTGGGGTGGCCGCGCTGGCGATCCCTGCCCATCTTTATGGTGTCGATACCCATCCACCTGTGGTAATTGGCGCTGCCGTCGGCCCACGCCAGAGTCATGCCATCCCCGTGTCTGACGGGCGGGTCGTCCCACCATTGCTCCTGCAATGTAAAGGCTTTCACTCGTCTGTTCAGGAGGGCAAACCCTTTGTACTCAGAGTTTAAAATGAAGAATGTAGGATTCTCACTTCTTAATAGTCCCTCATGTGCCTCATCCACGGAGGCCAGTCGCTGGGCTGGCCGCCGCCCGCCATGGTATATGGCCCGGCCACGGGATACTTCCGATGCCACTTCAACGCCCACAATTCCTTAAGACCGACCTTCCGGACCGACCAGTCAAGGAAGGCCGCGTTGATGTATCCATCGTGCCGGTCGATGCAGATACGTCTCATGTGCTGCGTCCCCTGCCACGCCATATCCTGAAATTCGGGCGGCACGTCCGTATGCCTTGGGAAGATGTTAAACCGCAGGGCGTCCATAAACAGAGGCACGTAGCCGGCACCCTGTACGTTGGGAGTCCGCCAGCAATCGACCGTCGCAAAGTCTTCATAGACCGTCGTATACGATGACGGCGGGTCTTCCACCCAACCGTTGATTCCATAGCTGCCATACTCACCCGCCGGATCGTAGCCCTCGCCCCAGAATCGGCCCCAGGCCGAAAACACGTTGAATTGGGGAGAAACCTGGCCATTCTCGTCGATCAGGGCCTTCAAAGCCGTTGGGCAGCAGCGCATTTTGGGATCGTTCCTGTAATACGTTCGCAGTGCATTCATCCAGTGATACGTGTGCCCGCTGCCGATGCCCGCCTGGAATCTGCCGTTGTGGTCCTCGGTGTACATCGAGAAATAAAGGGTCCACTGCTTCATGTTCGCCCGGCAGCCGATTGTCTTGGCCTGCTGCTTGACCCGCTGGAGCGCCGGCATCAGAATCGACATGAGCAGTGCAATAATGGCGATTACGACCAGCAACTCTATGAGTGTGAATCCTCTTGACTTGCTCATAATACCCCTTTGCACACAATAAATTTACTTCTGTTTTCTATATTTCAGATGCGCGAAAGCGACCTGATGTTCCATGAACCTCGAACCGTGTTTTTCGTTAATAGTCCTTGAAATCCCTCATCCACGCCGGCCAATCGCCGGGCTGAACGCCGCCGGCTCTGGTCCAGGGACCGTTCGTGAGGTACTTGCGATGCCATTTGAGCTTCCACAGCTCCTTGAGCCCGACGCTCCTGACCGTCCAATCCATAAATAGCATATTGATCCCGGTTTGGTGCCGGTTGAGGGCAAAGTGCATCATTTCATGGTCATAGCTAAGCCATTGGCCGTCAAAACCGGGTGGGACGATGCGGTTAAAGGTGCGAGACGGCGCGGCAGTCTCATTAGTGCTATAGCACGGCCCGCCTCCTCGCCACATGGTATCGGCGAAGACCGGGATATTGAACGCCTGGCGTACGTCTCTCTGCTTCCAGTTCCATGCAATCGGACGGCCCTGGATGTTGCCCGAGCCTTGCACATAGTAAAGCCAGTTGTTCCCGCCGTAGCTGGCCTCTTCCCGCAAATCAAAAATTCCTCCTGATCCCATGATATAGGTGTGTGTGGAATCTCCATGCTCTAAATAGTTGGCCCCGCCTGACGGACGGCGTTTTGCCGCCGCCGGGCACAGAAGGATTTTCGACTTTGTTCTGTATTGCGGCCGCATCGCTATCACCCACGTTCCGCGCTTCCAGCCGAGGTCGCCTGCTTCACAGAAGCGGCCATCATTATCATCGCAATACATGGCCCAGATAGTGCCCCACTGTTTCAGTAATGCCTGACAGGTAACGGACCTGGCCTGCTTCTTCACCCGCGATAACGCGGGCATCAGGATCCCCATCAACAACGCAATAATGGCGATCACCACCAGGAGTTCAATCAGGGTAAATCCGCCGTACGTGTGGCGGGTAAATCCCCGTGGCCTCCACATCTTACCGCCCTTTCCCGGAAAGACCCTGTTTCCTTACGGCTTTTCGCGTTCGCCAGAACGGACATAGCCTGTACGAGGCGGGAACGACCGTTAAATACCCACGTTCCGTTTCGCTGAGTTTTCACCCGGAAATATTGTACCAGATAGCCTTGTCGTTATCAAGACAATTCCCGCCCTGCCACAGTTTCTCCCGGCCGAACAGTTACTTTATAGGGCCTAAAAAGAGTTTTTAGCTGAATGCTTCCGGCCGGTGGGCAAGCTGCATCGAGAGAATAGACTGCCGGGTGTGAGTGTCTGCCGGCTATTCGGCTACGCACAAGGCGCATTAAAAAGGCTGGGGTCGTTTGGGACACCAGCCTTTGTGAGACAGTTTTTCATTAGAAGAATATACTGCAAGCTTATAAAAAACTACTGTCTCACCAAAACCAAGACATTTAAAAGAAAAGGACTATCAATATATTTAATTATAAGCGCCTTGGCGCCTTTTGCAAGCCCTTTTTCCCGATTTTCTGATTTTTTCCGCTGTATTGTCAGTCTTCGGTCTGCCAGGGCGAAAGCAGCGGACCTGGGGCTATTTTCCCCCAACGTCGGCTATGGGTGTAACGCAATAAACGTACACAAGCGGCCCGTCACCGGTGTTCCTGACGTTGTGGGGCGTCTGAGGGGGGATGTAGGAAACTTTGCCCTCCCCGACGTTGAATCGTTGTTGTTCTGTGATGATCAGCTCGCCCCGCCCGGAAAGAAAAACGAGCAATTCTTCGCGATCTTTGGTGCTGTGCTCGCCGCAGGCCTGGCCGGGCTGCAGATAGACGCGGCCGCAGCGCATTCCAAATGTTTGCGGCCTGCCATCCAGGAGCTTTTGGTTTTCGCGAGCCTTGTTCAAATCTATGACCAGGACTTTTTCTGAGGATGCCATAAAATCTCCTAAGACAGTCGTTCCATTCCCAGGCAGATATGTTTAAGGATTTTTTCCTCGCTTGTCAATTACTTCCTTGACGCGGCAGCACGAATTTGATTAGTTTATGCGCGTCCGCGGTTTTCCGGGACTTTTTGGAGATTCCATTATGGATGCGAAACTCGGCGCACTGATCGTAACAGCGGCTTCGCTGGGCTTTATACATACGATCATAGGGCCCGACCACTACTTGCCGTTCGTGATGATGTCGTGGGCGAGGCGCTGGTCGTGGGTCAAAACGGCCGTGGTAACCATCCTGTGTGGATTCGGGCACATCGCCAGTTCGGTTGTGATCGGCCTGATCGGCGTGTGGTTGGGCCTGGTGCTCAAGCGGCTGACGATAGTGGAGTCATTTCGCGGAACCATCGCGGCGTGGCTGATGATTGGGTTCGGGCTTGTATATTTCGTATGGGGCCTTCGCCGGGCATACCGAAACCGCCCGCACGAGCACGGACATTCTCACCGGAGCGACCTGCGCCATACACACGAGCACAGTCATTACCAGGAACACGCTCACGTTCACAATGAGCGCAACCAGGTGAGTATTGCCCCCTGGGCGCTGTTTGTGATTTTCGTTTTCGGGCCGTGCGAGATTCTGATTCCGACGCTGATGTACCCCGCCGCTATGGGCGGCTGGTTCGCTGTTGCAATCGTGACGTCGGTGTTCGGAACGGTGACAATTGCCACAATGGTTGGTGTGGTTCTTCTGATGCGGGCGGGAGTAAGCTTCGTCCGGCTCGGCAGCCTGGAGCGGTTCACCCATGCGATCGCCGGCGCGACGATATGCCTGTGCGGGCTGGCTGTACAATTCGGGCTCTGAGACGAGCCTGCCTGTGATGAAATAATGCTTCAACTTCGTCCCGCGACGTGTTAAGATACCCTACCCGTGAGGCCGCTATGAAAGGTATAACCTCATGAAGGAAGAAATGATGACTGAAACGGTTTTGGAAACAAACATCGGCAATCGGCCGCCGAGCCGGGGCAAGGTACGCGACATTTACGATCTGGGTGATAAGCTGCTCATCGTGGCGACCGACAGAATCAGCGCCTTCGACGTCGTGATGGCCAACGGCATACCCTGCAAAGGCATCGTGCTGACGCAGATTTCGCGCTTCTGGTTCTATTTTTTGAGCGAAAGCGTCGAGCATCACCTTATCAGCGACAACGTGGCTCATTTCCCGGAGCCGTTCCGCAGTCATACCAGAGAGCTGGCCGGGCGGAGCATGTTGGTCAGGAAGGTCGATGTCCTGCCAATCGAGTGCGTCGTGCGAGGCTACCTGGCGGGCTCGGGCTGGAAGGAATATCGGGAAAACGGCGCCGTGTGCGGGCAGAAGCTGCCGGCCGGCCTGAAACAGTGCCAGAAGCTGCCCGAGCTGCTCTTTACCCCGGCCACCAAGGCCGAGCGCGGAACGCACGATGAGAATATCAGCTTCGAGCGGTGTGTCCAGATCATCGGCGAAGAAGCGGCGGGTTACGTCCGCGATAAGAGTATCGAGATTTTCCTCAAAGCCGGCAAATACGCCGAGAGCCGTGGGATCATCCTGGCCGATACGAAGTTCGAATGGGGGTATGTTGACGGCAAGATCATTCTCATCGACGAGGTCCTGACGCCGGACTCTTCGAGGTTCTGGCCCGCGGACAAGTACAAAGCGGCGCAGGACCAGGAGAGCTTCGACAAGCAGTTTGTCCGCAACTATCTCGAAAGCATCCACTTCGATAAATCGGGCCCCGGCGTGGAGCTGCCCGACCAGATCAGAGCAAAGACCAGCGATAAATACATCGAAGCCTACGAGCGTCTGACCGGCGGGAAGTTTGAGGCGTAAATCCGTTGACACTTGAATAGAAAAATCGCCACATTTCACTGGCTGCAGTTGTCGGCCCTGGCGTCAGCCCATTTCCTGATAGACTTATTCGCGAGTATGCTGCCCGCTATTCTGCCGGCGATCCGGACGGAATTCTCTCTGAGCCTGTCCCGCGGCGGTCTTGTTATGGCCGCCATGTATATCACCTGCAACGCCGTTCAGCCGCTCACCGGGCACCTGCGCGCCCAGAGGCGCCAGCCCCTACTTCTGCATCTCGGGCTGATTCTCGGCGCCGGGATATGCCTGCTGGGCGTTCTGCCCAGAGGAAACCATGCTTTTGTGCTGATGATGCTGCTGGCCGTGGTCAGCGGCGTAGGAATTGCCATCGTGCACCCGGAAGGACTTCGGGGGGTTCACCGGCTCAAACACATCCAGCCGGGGATCAGCACCGCCGTCTTCATGGCGGGCGGTTATTTAGGTTACGCCGGCGGCGGAGCCGTCTCGGCTTATCTGGTCGCTCGCTTCGGATTCCCGGGTCTGTATCCTCTGGCTCTGACCCCGGTTATCGGCATCGGACTGGTCCTGCTGCTGAGGGTCCGCCTCGCCGTCGAGCTGGATACACCCAACAAGAACGGAACGCGGACAGCGACCCAGAGCGAGAGCACGCTGCCCTTCTGGCTCATTATGGTCATAGCAATGCCGGCGGCTATCTCGACGACCGTGCTGTCAAGCTTGCTGCCGACGGCGCTCAACGAGCTTGGCTTCGAGCTTACGTTCGGGGGATTCTCCACCACGGTATTTGGATTGGGAGGGGCGGCGGGCTCGTTCGTGTGGGCGCACATCGCCCGCAAGAAGGGCGAGCTGAGATGTTCGGTTGTCGCACTTTTTCTTGCCATTCCCTTCCTTGCGGCGTACCTGGCGCTGATGAAAAACATGGCCGCTATATGGGTCCTGTTGGGCGTCGGTTTTTGCACGGTTTCGGCTTACATCCTGATGATCACCCTCTCACGACACGCCGTGGGACTGACCCTCGGGCAGCGAATGGGCTTCATCGTGGGCGGCACATGGGCGCTGGCCTACGTCGCCTTTATGGCGCTGCTGCCCCTTGCCGAACGTTTCGGCTCGGACGTCGTCCTGAAATTTTCACCCCTTGGCTATCTGCTCTCCGGCATCTTCGGACTCGCCGTGATGCTGAAGACCCGCACCGTGGCGAGGGCATCTTGCCCTTGAAGTGGCGATCCGGCATGCCTGCCGGATTGCCCTTGCTCCCTGCCGCCGGCAACCCCTGCTTGTTGCTGGCAGGGGCGGCGGGACCCAAGGCCGGGACCCCTGTGCTCGCAAGAGTCCCTTAGGGACGTGGCCGACGGACCTGCCTTACGCACCAAAAAGTGCATATCCAGCAGCCGGCAGCAGAAAGTTAGACGCCCGCTGCGCCCAAACGCCCGAAAGATGCACGTAACATTCCACGCTTTCGAAAGAATCCTTTTACACAAAGCGCGGCTCGGGCTGTTATTATTATATAGAAACTGAACATGTTCAGGCGTTGTAGAAAGTCGGAGCGTTGAAAAATGAGGCATTCCGAGCGATTGCAGCTCTTTGAAAAGATCAGGGCCGGCTATTCCGTGTTTCTGCTCTCGGTGCTCTGGAAACTGACCGGCGACAAGGAATTGTTCGCCGAGGCGATGCAATATACGCTACTGGGGATATGGCAGCACGTGGGAAAGCTCCACGGCAAGAAAGCAGGCGCGTATATCTACAGGATCGCCCTTTCGGCCAACTCCCGGGCCTGGCGAGACAGAATCGGCAGGAACGGCCAATTTGCCCGAAGCCGAATCGACATCGGCAAAGACCCGAGTGAGAAGATTGGCCGGCTCGAGCTGGCCGCAAAAGTAAGAAGAGCCATAAGCCAGCTTTCCGACAAACAGGGCCGTGCGATTGTGATGCGATACCTGGAGCAGCAGGATTATCAGGCTATCGCCGGGAATCTTCGCTGCACGCAAGCCGGTGCGCGGTCGCACGTATCCAAAGCGATTGCAGCCTTGAAAGACAAATTGGCGGTTTTAGCCCAGCAGGAGTAAGAAAATGAACACAGACAATATCGAAGAAATCCTGAAAACTATTGGCGCCGAAGATGTGCCGGCCGACGTGCACAAAATCGCTCAGGAAACCTCCAATAATTTCAGTCGATCTTTAGAGACATCAACACAACCGAAACAACATATTGTATTGGAGTATATCATGAAAAGCAGAATAACAAAATTAGCCGCTGCGGCGGTGGTAATCATCGCGTGTGTGATCGGTCTATCTCTCTGGAGGACCACCGGATCAGGTATTGCCCTGGCGGAGGTGCTGGCCCGCATTGAAAAGGTCAAGGCCTTCAGGTCCCAATGGAATGCGAAGACGACCGGCGAGGATCCTAACAAGCCTTACAGTTTAGAAACACGCAGCACCGATTTGATATCACAAGTATATGGTTCGGTCTATAAAAGTAAACAACTCGACCCCAATGGCGGAGAGAGCACGGACAATGAATACTATCGTTCCCCAGATAAGAAGACCATGATTATAATCTGGCCCAAGCAGAAGAAGTACCGGCGCACAGAATTTGACGATGTTTTCGCTGAAGAAATGCGGCGGACGGAGAACGATCCGCACAGGCTGGTCAAAAAAATCCTGAAATGCAAATACGAGAGTCTTGGCAGATCAACCATCGATGGCATTGAAGTCGAAGGGTTCCGAACCACCGACCCCAATTGGGTAGGTAATAGCAAAAACATACTTGAGGTCGATGTCAAGATGTGGGTAGATGTGAAGACACGGTTGCCTGTGCGATTCGATTTCACAACTGCTTACTTTGACCAGATGGGAGACAAGATGAGCATGCACCTTGTGATACACGATTTCCAGTGGGATGTCGTCGTTGCTGCGGCCGAATTTGAGCCGGTCATACCAGATGACTATACAGGTATGGTGGTCAAGTATCCCGCCCACATCACTGAGGAGACCGCCATCCAGGGTCTAAAGCTACTTGTCGAGTTGCTTGGCAAGTATCCAGAGATTATCACCAATATCAACGATGTCGATGAAACAGTTCTACGGTTAGCAGAAAAGAGTGAAACCCCCGCAGCCATGCGATTAAAGGAAGAGATAAAAGGGCTTACGGACGAAGAGATAAGCAATAAACTTGTGGATTTCCTGATGCCCATACGGGGGCTCGCTTGGTTCTACCGGAAGCTTGGTCTGGACAAGAAAGACCCCGCGTACTACGGAAAGACCGTTACCCCCAAAGACGCAGATAAGGTCTTGATGCGATGGAAGGTCTCAAACAACGAATACCGAGTCATATATGGCGATTTGCACGCGGAAACCGTTACTAAGGAGAAACTGGCGGAGCTTGAAAAGGCGTTGCCAAAATAGGCCCGACTACCTTATGCGTTTGTAAGAAAGGCCGAGCAATCCGCTCGGCCTTTTATTTTGCCGGTTTGGTCGGGAAAATCTCGTTTTACTATACTAAAGCTGCCAACGTAGTTGTTATATATACGACAATCGATTGTTCGGAGCTTAGGAAAGTCAGTCCTCGATGTTAGAAGACAAGCTGCTTGTATGGAAGTTCAATCGCGGCGACCTCGACGCCCTGCGGGGTATGTACGAGAAATACAAGGACGATTTGGTCACGCTGGCCGCCGCCCTTTTGACTGACGCGAGCTCCGCCGAAGACGTTGTGCACGATGTGTTTGTGTCGTTTATCCGGTCTTCCGGCAAGTTTCGGCTGACCGGCAGTTTGAAGGGCTATCTGGCCACGTGTGTTGCCAACAATGCCCGCAACGTGAACTAAGGCCAAATGCCGAAGCCGCAGTGTCGCGCTGGATGAAACCCACCCGGCGGCGGCTGATTCGAACTGCCCGGAACATCGCGCGATATTCGGCGAAGAATTGCGCCTGTTGAGCGGGGCCCTTGAACAGCTTCCATACGAGCAGCGAGAGGTCTTGCTTCTGCATTCGTACAGCGGCATGAAATTTCGGGCGATCGCTAAACAGCAAAGCGTTTCAATCAATACCGTGCAGGGCCGGTATCGGTACGCGTTAGACAAACTGCGGTCAATGTTAGATGGTGAGGTAAAAAAATGAGGCCGGCAGATAAAATAAATGAGTTGATCAAGAATCTGAAACTGAAAGCCAGCGCCGATCTGGACAAACGCGTCCATGATGATATTTCCAGGGCGCTGGTCGAACCTGAAAAGACAAAATCGGCTTACTCACAGCCGAATATATGGAGAACTGTTATGAAAACCAGAACAGTAAAATTCGCCACAGCGGCGGTTATTGCCTTAGCCGTTGTAGGTGGGATGACTTTTTGGCCCGGCCGTGGTTCAGATGGCAAAAAATGGTGGCTGGGCCCTTCCTCCGCCTGGGGTCAGGAAATCCTGGCGGCGCTCGATGCGGTCAAAGGCGTGACCTGCCGCGAACAGAATGTGCTCGTTTACGCCGATGGCACAAAACATCCATCCAAGACGTGGGATACCTTTTGCGTTTCACACGACAGTTACCGCAGAGATATTTACGACGGAGACGTTCTTCGGGAGATACAGTGGTACGTGCCCGACGGGGCCGGCACGCGCCAGCACAGCATACGTTTTGATCTGCGGTCCTATTTTACTCACACCGGTGAGGGCAGTTTCGGCGACCGCGATCCCATCGATAGGATGCGTTTCTATGTCGGGCTTCTCGGTGAGGCAGATAGACAATTAGGAGTCGAGACTATCGATGGTCGTGAGTGTGTGGGTTTTGAAATCAGCGCCAGCAAGTACGGGAATAACCCTGCCGAATGGATGGATTGTATCTGGTTTGACGTGGAGACCAAGCTGCCGGTGCGCATAGAGCAACATGGCAGACCGGTTACCGGCCAGCCGGATAAGACGTGGACGACCATACAAAACCAATTTGACTACAATCCGAACCTGGCTGCCGACACATTTGTCCCCAGGACCCCCGAAGGCTTCGTTTTCGGCCATCCTGATGATATTCAGGCGGCCAGGAAAAAAGAGTAGAAGCGGCAAACCACTTGGACGTTCTTAAGAGCCGGGGTCTTCCGCCTCGGCTTTTTTATGCGCCGGTGCAGAAAAAGTCAGCTTTCTTTAGACCCAAATGCTTTCCCCAATTGTTATATTGGTGACAAACGTTTGTGGCAGAATCAATCAGGCGGGTCGAATGGAAGACAAGCTGCTTGTTTTAAGGTGTAAACGCGGGAGCAAAGACGCTCTCGGGCGGATCTATGAAAAGTACAAGAAGGACCTGCTCGTTCTGGCCATGGCCTTGCTGAACGATGCGAGCGCCGCCGAAGACGTTGTGCACGACGTTTTCCTTTCGTTTGTCCAGGCGATGGCGCAGTTTCGGCTGACCGGCAGTCTCAAGGGCTATCTTCTGACCTGCACGGCCAATCGGGCCCGGAACGTAAACAAGGCCAAACATCGCCAGAGCATCGAGCCGTGTCCGACCGAGCCCGTTAGCTCGGTTTTGGATGAGCCGTCGCGGTCAATTGTATGTAACGAACAGTTGCAGCGATTGAGCGATGCGATGGCGCAGGTTCCCTACGAGCAGCGGGAGATCGTCATGCTGCACTTTCAGGCGGACATGACGTTCAGGGGAATCGCCAAGTCGCTCGGCATTTCGGTCAATACGGCCAAGAGCCGGTATCGCTACGGACTCGACAAGCTGCGGCTCATCCTGGACGAGGTGAAAGAATGAAACCAGAAGAAAAAATCAGAGAGTTGATTCGCAAATCAGATGTGACAACTGGGCCAGACGCAGACAAAAGAATTCTCAGCCATGCTGTGGAACATCTGAGCCAGCTAAAGCAACAGAGATCGGCCAAACCCTGGCCGAGCATTTGGAGAACAATTATGAAAAGTCCAATTACAAAAATTGCTACCGCCGCGGTTGTTATTATCGCGTGTGTGATCGGTTTATCTCTCTGGAGGACCACCGGATCAGGGATTGCCCTGGCGGACGTGCTGGCCCGCATGGAACAGGTTAAGGCCTTCAGGTTCCAATGGAATGTGAAGATAACCGGCGAGGATCCTAACAAGCCTTACAGTTCAGAAGAACGCAACACCACTTTGGAATCACAAGAATATGGTTGGAAAAGTAAAATTGAAAGCCTCGACCCCAAGGGCGGCGAGAGCACGTTCGTAGAAGTCTATACTTCCCCAGATAAGAAGACCAGGATTAGAATCACGCCCAAGCAGAAGAAGTACTGGCGCACAGAATTTGACGATGTTACCGCTGAACGTCTGTGGCAGATGAACGATCCGCGCACGTATCTCAAAAAAATCCTGGCATGCAAATACGAGAGCTTGGGCAGAGCAACCATTGACGGCATTGAGGTCGAAGGGTTTCAAACCACCGACCCCTACTTCTTTTTAATTGGAGGTGGAATTCAAATCGATGCCAAGGTATGGGTGGATGTGAAGACACGGTTGCCTGTGCGATACGATTTCACATGGCCTAACTTTGACCAGATGGGAACCAAGATTATCGAGCGCGGGCACATTGTGATGCACGATTTCCAGTGGGATGTCGTCGTTGATGCGGCCGACTTTAAGCCCGTCATACCAGATGACTATACCGGTACAGTGGTCAAGTATCCCGCCCACATCACTGAGGAGACCAACATCCAGGGTCTAAAGGTACTTGTCGAGTTGCTCGGCAAGTATCCAGAGAATATCATCGATATCGATGGGAAAACAGTTCTACGGTTAGCAGAAAAGAGTGAAACCCCCGCAGCCATGCGATTGAGGGAAGAGACGAAAGGGCTTACGGACGACGAGATAAGCAACAAACTTGTGGATTTCCTGATGCCCATACGGGGGCTTGGTAGGTTCTGCGATATGCTCGCGCAGGACGGGAAGCACCCCCAATACTACGGGAAGACCGTTACCCCCAAAGACGCGGATAAGGTCCTGGTGCGGTGGAAGGTCTCCGATAACGAATACCGAGTCATCTTCGGGGATCTGCACGCCGAGACGGTTACCGCTGAGAAACTGACGGAGCTCGAAAGGAATCTGCCCAAGTAGCCGTGTCGTGAGCGACCTGTTCTGCCGGTCCCATCGTTTCTCCTCTGGCAGTGCTGACCAGGCAATTGCTTTGAAGATGTAGTAGTACTTTTGTAGTAGCGTTGAAGTGCGTATTAGTTCTTGTAGGTAATAAAATTCAGTTTTGCAAAGGAGGTAATAGTATGAACAAGACAATAAAGGTTGCGTTGTGTATTAGCCTAGTGCTCCATTACTTGTGAATTGATGCATATTCTTCGGTCTCTTTGCCGATGGGATAAGTAGACCCAGGTAAGGAGACATGCCATGAAGAAGAAGTATATCGTGACGCTGACGGAAGAAGAACGGCGGA